>Ga0114960_10000829_pt1 | contig 25371 bp, 24 predicted proteins | sample C_130625_MF_Meta_FD_92637 | JGI IMG/M metagenome (GOLD analysis project Ga0114960, IMG submission 92637) | Freshwater microbial communities from Lake Croche, Canada to study carbon cycling - C_130625_MF_MetaG | ecosystem: Environmental > Aquatic > Freshwater > Lake | place: Lake Croche, Canada... | reverse complement strand
GTTCAAATACATGGAGGATATGGTTTTGTAAAAGAGTACCATGTAGAACGCTTGATGAGAGATGCTAAAATCACTCAGATTTATGAGGGAACTTCAGAAATTCAGAAAATCGTTATTTCTAGAGGATTACTTAAATCATAAACTTTTAAGTAAATCCAAGGCTTTGTCGATATGACCATTAGGGTCTAACATAGAGTTGTATATCCCACAAACGATTCCGTTTTTGTTGATGACATAACTCACTCTTCCCGGAAGTAATCCAAGTAAATTGGTTGGAACGTCGAAAAGCTTTCTAGCGATTTTTTGCTGATCTGCCAATAGATTGAAGTTCAATTGATATTTATTAGAGAACTTTTTATGTGCAGTAACACTGTCTGAAGAAATTCCAATTACCGTTGCTCCTAAATCTAAAAATTCTTGATTCGCATCTCTAAAAGAGCAAGCTTCAATGGTACAGCCACGCGTATTGTCTTTGGGATAGAAATAGATAACTATGTTCTGTTTTCCAAGAATAGATTTGATGTCAAATAAAACTCCATCTTGATTGGGTAATTCAAAAATGGGACAAGAATCGCCAATTGCTATCATGATATTTCGTTTAGTGCTGTTTTATATCGATTAATTACCCGATCTCTGGCAAATGTATGTTCAATTATTGGTTCAGGGTACTCTTTCGTATCAAACTCTGGAATCCATTTTTTTATATACTCCAATTTAGGATCAAATTTTTGTTGTTGCAAGGTTGGATTGAATACTCTGAAATAAGGAGCAGCATCGCAACCACAACCAGCAGCCCATTGCCATCCTCCGATATTACTAGCTTCTTCATAATCTAATAATTTTTCAGCAAAATACGCAGCGCCCCATTTCCAATCCAATAATAGATGTTTGCAAAGGAAGCTTGCCACCACCATTCTAACCCTATTGTGCATAAAACCTGTGGTATTGAGTTCACGCATTCCAGCGTCCACCATGGGATAACCAGTTTTTCCTTCACACCATGCTTTATAATGATTTTCATTATGTTCCCACTCAATTCTTTCGTATTTCATTTTAAATGCCTGCTCTACTGATTGTGGAAAGTGATGAATGATCATTTGATAAAAGTCTCGCCAGATCAATTCATTTAGGTAAACTGAGTTTTTAGTAAGGGCTGCTTGTGCTAGTTGTCTAATACTTATGGTGCCAAAGCGCAAATGAACACTTAGTTTACTTGTGCCTTTCATATAGGGCAAATCTCTTGTTTCATGATAATTTTTCAGGATTTCATTTGGAATGAGTCGCGATGGAAATTGTATTTTTTCATTTGTTTTAAATCCAAGATCCTCGATAGGAAACATTTTTTGAGCTGCAACATTGGTCAATAATTGATTGAAATATTGTTCAGTTGGGAAACTTGAATAATCTTGATTCGTCAACTTTTCTCTCCATTTATTTGCATATGGAGTGTAGATCGTATAGGGCAAACCGTCCCCTTTTGTTATCTCGTCTTTCTCAAAAATAACATGATCTTTAGCTCCGATAAAATTGATTTTATGGTGTTCTAAAACTTCGTAGATTCTTTTGTCCCTTTTTACCGCTTTTGGTTCATAATCTCTGTTGGTGAATACCGTTTCAGCGCCAATTTCAAGAGCTAATTTTGGAAGTATTTCAATCGGATCTCCATATAAAACCAATAAATCAGCACCTAAAGATTTATATTCTGATTTTAAGCGTGCTATTTCACGATAGATAAAAGTGATTCTTGCATCCTCTTTGTTGGTCAGTAATCTGAGGATGTTAGTATCAAAAATAAATACAGATTGAATTTTATTTCCTGAGGTCAAGGCTTTAAAAAGCCCAGAATTATCCTCCATTCTTAGATCCCTACGATGCCAAAAAAGGCCAATTTTGTTCGAACTTTTAGTATTATTTTCCATCATAGAAAACGATGTTGTTTTCTGTCTCCCAAAGTTTCAGACTCAGACCGTATTTTGCTTCAATTTTAGATCGTAAAATACCCCAACAAACCACGGCAACATTTTCAACGGTAGGATTAAGTGATGCAAACTCAATACAGTCTAAATTTAAGTTTCTGTGATCAAAACGTGAAAGAATTTCTTCCTTAATGATTTCCTTGAGTACTTTTAAATCAACTAAATATCCAGTTTCGGGATCAATGTCTCCTTCCACCCATACTTCTAGGGTATAGTTGTGGCCATGAAAATTTGGATTGTTGCATTTTCCAAAGACTGCGTTGTTTTTTTCATCCGACCAATCTGGTCGAAATAGCCTATGAGCGGCATTAAAGGTGATTCTTCTACAAACTTTCATCATTGGAATTGAAATTTATCGATATGTGTGGAAATTATTATTTTAAACCAAACGGTATAATCATTTGGATTTGTCTGCATTTGTTCCTTGAGTTCGGATATGCTAATCCATTTATAAGCAGCAACTTCTTCTTTATTTATAAGGGGTTCAGAATTGGAACTTCCTAAAAAGACATGATCCAGTTCATATTCTTCAATAGTTGTGTTGATGCGTTCTTTGTATATAAAGGAAAATTGTTCTTTTAATTCACATTGCATCCCCATTTCTTCTTCAAGTCTTCTATTTGCAGCATCTAGGGTTGTTTCATCAGGGAAAGGGTGACTGCAACAAGTATTGGTCCAAAGTCCGGGAGAGTGATATTTATCTAAGGCTCTTTGATGTATGAGCAATTCTTTCTTATCATTGAAAATAAAAATAGAAAACGCACGATGTAAGGCTCCTTTTAAATGGGCTTCCAATTTTTCCATTGTTCCAAGAACTGCATCATTTTCATCTACCAAGATTACACTTTGTATCATAAGCTATTGAGGTTGTGGCGCAAATAAGAAGATAAAAGAAGTGTAAACTTTTTATTATTGGGAATGCGAATTCTTTTATTCATCAGGGTCTCTGGAGAACTTAGTATTATTTTATTAAACAACTTAAAATAATAAACATAAGCTAAGTATACACCTAATCTTGCATTTTTGGGAAGTTGTTTTATTCCTTCATATCCAACAGAAAAATCTAATGATATGTCTTGTTCAATTTCTTTTTTAGTGACTTCATCAAAGGTGTTGATATCGAAACCGGGAAAATAGGAACGCCCTAGTTCTTTGTAATCTGAGTGTAGATCTCTTAAAAAATTTATTTTTTGAAAAGCAGCACCCAATTTCATTGCATTATGCTTTAGTCGTTCAAATTCTTTTGAATCTCCTTCAACAAAAACTTGCAAGCACATTAATCCTACTACTTCAGCAGAGCCAAGAATATAGGTTTCGTATTCAATTTGCTCATAATTTTTTGAATCTAAATCCATTTCCATGGAATTTAAAAAAGTTTCAATAAGATCTAAGGGAATATTGTAAGTATTTACGGCCCATTGAAAGCTATTCAATATTGGATTTAAAGAAATTTTTTCTTCAATAGCACGATAAGTTTGTTTTTTGAAATCAGCCAATAAAAATTCTTTGTCAAATCCGTGAAAAGAATCTACAATTTCATCTGCAAATCTTACAAAACCATAGATGGCGTAGATAGGTTTTTGAATTTTCTTATTTAATAGACTAATGCCTAACGAAAAAGATGTACTATACCTTTTTGTTGTTAATTGGCTTATTTCCTGACTTATGTCATCAAAAATCGACTTCATTATTTCGAATGCTGTTTAATTATTTCATTGGCAACTACTTCTCCTGAAATGATTGATGGAGGAACTCCTGGACCAGGAACAGTTAATTGACCCGTGTAATAAAAGTTTTTTAATTTTTTGTTCTTCAAGCTAGGCTTAAAAATTGCAGTTTGTTTTAAAGTATTTGCTAAACCGTAGGCATTTCCTTTGTAAGCATGGTAATCATTTTTAAAATCTTCAATGCAAAAACTTCTTTTATAAACGATATTATCTTTGATATCATTTCCAGTAATTGTTTTTAACCTTTCTAACAACATTTCAAAATAATGTTCGCGTGTCGCATCATCATCCTTTAAATCAGGTGCTATAGGCACTAGAAAAAAGAGATTTTCATGTCCAGCAGGGGCAATGCTATCATCTGTAATGGAAGGAGCCGATAAATAGAAGAGCGGTTTGCTAGGCCATTTTGGGTTTTTGTAAATTTCTTTACCATGGTCTTCTAGTGATTCATCAAAGAATAAATTATGATGTCTGAGATTTTCAACTCTTTTGTTAATTCCAACATAGAAAATCAAGGAAGAGGGTGCCATGGTTCTTTTGTCCCAATAGGAATCGGAGTAATTTGCTTTTACACCTAACAATTTATCATCTGTGTGTTGATAATCTGCTCCGGAAATGAAAATATCAGAGGGGAATACGTGATCTTTTGTCCTGGCTGCAGTTACCTTTTGACCTTCAAAATCAAATGAGGTAACCTCAGCATCTTTGATAATTTTAACACCTTGCTCTAGCGCAATTTTTTCAAAGGCTTCAATAAATTTAAACATCCCGCCCATTGGATACCAAGTGCCAAGAGAAATATCCGCATAATTCATGAGGGAATATAGTGCAGGAGTTTCGCTGGGCATTGCACCTAAAAAAAGCACGGGAAATTCAAGCATCGAAATAAGTTTTGGATGCTTAAAGTATTTTCGGATGTATTTGGAAAACGGTTTCGCTAAATCTAATTGGAACAAACCTTTAAAAATCCGCATGTCTACAAATTCCAATAAGGATAAACTTGGTTTAAAGACAAGGTCTTTCATGCCGACCTCATATTTGTATTGTGATTCTTTTAAAAAAGCTTTCAAGTGAACGGAACTCCCTGGCTCTAGTGATTCGAACCATTTTTCCATCTCCTCATAGTTCGCAGGTATGTCTGTAAAATCATGATCAGGCCAATAGATTCTGTAGGAAGGATCTAATCTTTTTAAAGTGTAGAAGTCAGCGCTTGTGTGGCCAAATTGTTCGTAGAATCGCTCAAAAACGTCTGGCATCCAATACCAACTCGGGCCCATATCAAATACAAAACCATCTGTTTTGAATTGCCTTGCTCTTCCGCCAATTGTACTGTTTTTTTCAAGTATAGTCACCTCATAGCCTGCTTTTGCTAAAAATGAAGCAGCGGATAAACTGGCAATTCCAGCTCCAATAAGAGTGACTTTTTTACTCATTTAGTTGGCAGAATAAGAATATTCAGGAAGTAAACTCATTAATTTTTTGCGTGCAAAAAATATTCTGCTCTTGACTGTTCCAATGGGAATATGAAGTTGTTCAGATATTTCTTTATATTTAAATCCTTCGAAGTGCATTAAGAATGGTGTTCTGTATTCGGACTCTAAAATATCAATTTTTTTGTTAATATCCTTAGTTGATATGATCTCAACAGCTGTTTCACTACTCCCTGAAGAGTTTGAAATTAAATACATTTCATTGGAAGTGTCAAAAATTGTTCTTGATTTGACTTTTCTTCTGTATTGATTGATGAATAAATTCCTCATTATCGTAAATGTCCACGCCTTAAAATTGGTTTGTGGTGTATAATACTTTCGATAGGTGATCGCTTTGAGCATAGTTTCTTGCGTTAGATCTAAAGCATCGTCTCTATTTCGTGTAAAACTCATTGCAAATGACTGCAAATGTCCTTCTAAACTTACAAGCGCTTCGTTGAATTCTAAAGTTGACATATTATTTTGTTTAACGATTTACAAACAAAGTTAAACATAATGTTTAATTAAAAAGCAAAAAGGTTAAACAAAATAAATTAAATATTTTAAACTCTATTTTTTAAGTTTCTTATTTAGCATCTTAAAGATTATCTAGCATGACTTTCACCATTCCATCGAGATCAAATTTGGGTTCCCAACCCCAATGCTTTTTACTCATCGTATCATCTATTGAATTTGGCCAACTGTCTGCAATGGCTTGTCTAAAGTCTGGATGGTATTCAATTTCAAAGTTGGGCATGACTTTTTTTATTGCTTTTGCAAGCACTTCAGGGGTGAAACTTATTCCTGCAAGATTATAGGAAGATTTAATTTTTACATTTTCTACGGGCGTTTCCATCAATTCAATGGTCGCTCTAATCGCATCATCCATAAACATCATTGGAAGTGCTGTATCTTCTTTTAGAAAACAATTGAATTTTTTATTTTCCTTGGCTTTGTAGAATATGTCTACTGCATAATCTGTTGTCCCACCTCCAGGCAAACTTTTATAAGATATTAATCCTGGATAGCGAATACTTCTAACATCTACTCCAAATTTTAAATTATAATATTCACACCATCTTTCTCCTGCTTGTTTAGAGATTCCATAAACAGTTGTAGGTTCCATTATGGTATGTTGGGGTGTTTGGTCCATTGGAGTTGTTGGACCAAAGACTGCAATTGAACTTGGCCAAAATATTTTGTCAATGTGTTTTTCTTTGGCTAAATCTAATATGATGAAAAGTCCTTCCATATTAAGTTTCCATGCAAATTCAGGGTTTTTCTCTGCCGTAGCGGATAGCAATGCAGCCAACAAATAAACCTCTTTTACATTATTATCGATGATATAAGCACGAATACTTTGCTTGTCCAATGCATCTAATTGAATATAGGGTCCATTATTAATTATCTCAGGACATTCATTTTTTAAATCTGCGGCAATCACAGTTTCTTCCCCTTTTAATTGTCTAAGCGTGAGGACTAATTCTGTTCCGATTTGTCCGCAGGCACCCAATACTAGTATTTTTTTCATTCATTAGAATTTGGACAAATTTAACTTATGCTTTTTGATTTATATCCATGTTAATTGAAAAAGAGCCTTAAAGATGATAAAACTGATAAAAATCATTTATTTTAAGCATCTTAAATTCTTACATTTGCTATAGAAACAAAAATACTTGATATGCCATTCTATCATAAACTAGGAAAAATACCGCACAAGCGTCATACAGTATTCCGAAAGGAAAATGGCGAATTGCATCATGAACAACTGTTTGGAACTGCCGGATTTGATGGCATGTCTTCTTTATTATATCATTTATATCCACCAACAATTGTCAAGGAAGTTTTAGGTCAAAAAGACTGCGCTCCTAAAATTGCTGTAGGTAAAAATATGCAAATGCGTAGTTTTCAAGGTTTTAAAGTTGAACCGACGGCAGATTATTTAGACAGTCGAAAACCTATGTTGGTTAATAATGATGTCTACCTTGAATTAGCAGCACCAACAAGTTCTACCACGGATTATTTTTATAAGAATGCGGATGCAGATGAAGTAATTTTTATTCACAGAGGTACAGGTAAGGTTAAAACTCAATTGGGAAATATTGAATTTAAATATGGAGATTACATCGTAATTCCTCGAGGAATTATTTATCAGATTTATTTTGATTCAACAGACAATAAGTTATTAATTTTTCAATCTTTTCATCCTGTTTTCACTCCCAAGCGATACAGAAATTTATTTGGTCAATTATTGGAACATTCTCCTTATTGCGAGCGTGACATGCGTCCTCCAAGTGAATTAGAAGTACATGACGAACAAGGCGATTTTTTGGTTAAGATTAAAAAACAAGATGTGCTTTACGATTATGTGTATGGATCACATCCTTTTGATGTTGTAGGTTGGGATGGATTTAATTTCCCTTATGCTTTTAGTATTCATGATTTCGAACCGATAACAGGACGGGTACATCAACCGCCACCAGTGCATCAAACCTTTGAGACAAGCGCTTTCGTGATTTGTTCTTTTGTGCCTCGTTTATACGATTATCATCCTGAGTCAATTCCTGCCCCATACAATCACAGTAATATTGATTCAGATGAGGTTTTATATTATGTAGATGGTGATTTTATGAGTAGAAATCATATTGAGAAAGGTCAAATCACCTTGCATCCTTCTGGTTTACCTCATGGCCCTCATCCCGGCGCATATGAGAGAAGTATAGGAAAAAAAGCAACAGATGAATTAGCGGTGATGATTGATACCTTTAAACCATTACAACTTACTACCTTTGCAATGGGAATTGAAGATCCTGATTATTCAAAATCGTGGTTACCACTTTAAAATAGTATTATGTCAACAGAAATAAAAAATTTAAAAGACCTTCAAAACACTGAATATGGTTTGAAGAAATTATTTGCAGATGCTGCAGATTTTTTACCGCTTTTAGGCACGGATTACGTCGAACTATACGTTGGAAATGCCAAGCAATCCGCTCTATATTACAAGACTGCCTTTGGTTTTCAATCTGAAGCTTTTATGGGTTTAGAAACTGGCGTGAAAGACCGAGTTTCATATGTTTTGAAACAGGATAAGATCCGTTTGGTTCTTACTACTCCATTGACTAAAGACGGAGTAATCAATGAGCACATCAACAAACATGGTGATGGTGTTAAGGTTATTGCTTTGTGGGTTGAAGATGCAACCAAGGCATTTGAAGAAACGACAAAAAGAGGCGCAAAACCTTTTATGGAACCTACGCGCGAAGAGGATGAAAACGGTTATGTGATTCGATCGGGTATTTATACCTACGGTGAAACGGTGCATATTTTTGTAGAGCGTTCCAATTACACTGGTGTTTTTTTACCAGGATATAAAACTTGGAAATCTCATTACAACCCAGAAACTGTTGGATTAAAATTTATTGACCACATGGTTGGGAATGTAGATTGGAATGAAATGAATACCTGGTGTCAATTTTATGCAAAAGTGATGGGGTTTGCCCAAATTATTTCCTTTGATGACAATGATATTTCTACTGATTACACCGCTTTGATGAGTAAGGTGATGAGTAATGGAAATGGACGCATCAAGTTCCCAATTAACGAGCCAGCAGAAGGTAAGAAGAAATCTCAAATTGAGGAGTATATTGACTTTTACAATGGTCCTGGTGTACAACACATAGCAGTTGCTACGAATGATATTGTTGCAACAGTTTCCGCCATGCGCGATAGAGGTGTTGAATTTTTATATGTTCCAGATAGTTATTATGTAGATTTACTAGATCGTGTTGGTGAGATCGATGAAGACATAGAATTATTAAAGCAGCACGGAATTTTAATTGATAGAGATGACGAAGGTTATTTATTACAATTATTCACCAAGCCTGTTGTAGATCGTCCGACGATGTTCTTTGAAATTATTCAACGCAAAGGAGCTCAATCTTTTGGTAAGGGGAATTTTAAAGCTTTATTTGAAGCCATTGAAAGAGAGCAAGAGAATAGGGGTACTTTATAATAAACTTAGATTAAACAAAAAAGGGAGCAGTTGCTCCCTTTTTTTATGCATCAAAATACCATTAGATGGTCATAATGTCTTTTTCTTTAACTTCTAATATATCGTCTATTTGTTTGATGGCTAGATTGGTAAAATCTTGAATAGCGCTCTCTGCATCTTTTGCAAGATCTTCTGATAAACCATCATTCTTTAGTGTTTTCACAAAATCAATAGCATCTTTTCTGTTATTTCGGATACCGATTTTCGCGGTTTCTCCCTCAGCTTTTGCCTTTTTAACCAATTCTCTTCTTCGTTCTTCGGTTAAGGGAGGCACGGAGATTAATAATTGTTCACCATTACTTTGAGGATTCAAGCCTAGGTTTGCATTCAAAATACCCTTTGCGATATCATTGATGCTTTGTTTTTCCCAAGGTTGCACTGTGATAGTTCTGGCGTCTAGCGTACTGACATTTGCAATTTGTTGCAGTGGCGTCATGGCACCATAGTACTCCACCATTACTCCGTTGAGCATAGCAGGTGTTGCTTTACTTGCTCGTATTTTTAACAATTCAGTTTCAAAATGACTTAAGGACTTTCCGTTTGATTCCTTTAAATCATCATATATCATTTGCAAATCTTCTGTCATCTTTTGTTGCTTAGTTATGAACTAGAGTTCCTACATTATCTGTAGTAAGTACTTTCATTAAATTTCCAGGAGTATCCATATCGAATACGATTATAGGAAGGTCATTTTCTTTACATAAAGTAAATGCGGTAAGATCCATCACATTTAATCCTTTTGCATATACTTGATCAAAAGTTATGGTTGTAAATTTTGTCGCAGTGGGATCTTTTTCAGGATCTGCGGTATAGATTCCATCAACGCGTGTGCCTTTTAATATTACCTCAGCATTGATCTCAATGGCTCTTAACGATGCAGCAGAATCGGTGGTAAAGAATGGATTTCCAGTTCCGGCTCCAAATATTACTACCCTTCCTTTTTCTAAATGTCGCACCGCCTTCCTTCTGATAAAAGGTTCGGATATTTTATTCATTTCAATGGCAGATTGTAATCTTGTACTAACTCCGGCAGCTTCTAAGGCCGATTGTAAAGCCATAGAATTAATCATCGTGGCCAACATCCCCATATAATCACCATGCGTTCGATCCATTCCTCCTTCTTCCGCTTGAACACCTCTAAAAATATTTCCACCTCCAATTACAATAGCGATTTCAACTCCTTGTTTGTAAATTTCTTTTATCTGTAAGGCGTAGGAATTAATTTTATTATTGTCGATACCGAATTGCTTTTCTCCCATTAGAGATTCTCCGCTTAATTTGAGAAGGATGCGTTTATATTTCATAGTTAAATTAGATGTAACACAAATATAGGATGATTAATTAAAAGGAGGTGAAACTTTTTGGACAAAAAAAATCCCTTAATGAAAGCATCAAGGGATTTTTTAATATTTTGAAGAGATTAACTCATTGCAAAACGTTTAAAAGTTGAAACCGTTAAACCTTTTTCAGTACTGTTTAAGAATTGTTCTACCGTTACTTTATTATCTCTTACAAATGCTTGAGACAATAAGGTGTTTTCTTGGAAAAATTTATTCAATCTACCCATAGCAATTTTCTCAGCCATTTCAGCAGGTTTCCCTTCTTGGATTGCTAAGTCTTTTCCTACTTCTATTTCTTTTTCAATTACAGCAGCATCAACACCGTCTTTATTGATAGCAATTGGATTCATTGCTGCAATTTGCATCGCAACTTGACGACCAGCTTCAGCAATATCGTCACAAGTTTTGTTTAATCCTACCAAAGTTGCCAATTGATTTCCTGGGTGATTGTAGGCAACAACATAAGCTGACGTGATAGTAGCATAAGAAGAAAGATCTAGCTTTTCTCCAACAACCCCAACTTGTTCGATGATTTTTTCTTCTAAAGAAAGTTTACCATCATAAGACAACGCTTTTAACTCTTCAACAGAGTTAGGAAGTTTATCAAGAGCAAGATCAACAATAGACTGAACGAAATTCACATACCCTTCATTTTTAGCAACGAAGTCAGTTTCGCAATTCAATGTTAACATTACACCAGTTTTTCCATCTGCAGTTGTCTGCGCAAGGATTAAACCTTCTTTGGCATCATTATCACCTCTTTTAGCAGCGATTTTTTGTCCTTTTTTTCTTAAGATATCGATTGCTGCATCAAAATCACCATTGGATTCAACCAAAGCATTTTTGCAGTCCATCATACCTGCACCAGTTTGTTGACGTAATCTGTTTACATCGGAAGCTGTAATAGCCATGACATTTAAATATTAAAAGTTATAAATTATTCTGCTGTTTCTTCTTTTGGAGTTTCTTCAGTTGCAGGAGCTTCTTCAACTACTACTTCAGCAACAGGAGCTTCTTCAACTACTACTTCTTCAGTTGCAGGAGTTTCTTCAACCACTACTTCTTCAGCAACAGGAGTTTCTTCAACTACTTCTTCAACAACAGGAGCTTCTTCAACTACTACTTCAGCAACCGGAGTTTCATCTATAGCAGGCGTTGCAGATTTTCTAGCTCTAGTAGTTTTTTCTGTCGGAGCTGTTAAATCACCAAGCTCTGATTCTTCTTTATCAGTTTTAGAATTCTTACGATCCTCTAAACCTTCTCTAATAGCCTCACAGATTTGCTCCATGATTAAAGAAATAGATTTGGTAGCATCATCATTTGCAGGAATAGGGAAATCAACCAACTTGGGGTTTGAGTTCGTATCTACCATTGCAAATGTTGGAATGTTTAATCTATGTGCTTCAGCTAAAGCGATATGTTCTTTCAAGATATCAACGATAAAAATAGCTGCTGGTTGACGTGTCATTTCTGCAATCGAACCAAAAGTTTTTTCTAATTTCTCTCTTTGACGTGTTTTAAATAATTTCTCACGCTTGTTCAAAGTCTCCCATGAACCGTCAGATTTCATTTTATCAATCATCACCATTTTACGGATTGATTTACGCGTTGTTTGGAAGTTAGTTAACATTCCACCCGTCCATCTTTCAGTAACATAAGGCATATTGATTTTGGTAACATGATCAGAAACGATTTCTTTCGCTTGCTTTTTAGTAGCAACAAAAAGTATTTTTTTTCCGGATCTTGCAATTTGTTTCATTGCAGCACACGCTTGATCTAAATGAACAATTGTTTTGTTCAAGTCGATAATGTGTATTCCTTTTTTCTCCTCAAAAATGTAAGGAGCCATTGCAGGGTTCCACTTTCTTTTTAAGTGACCGAAGTGTACTCCAGCCGCTAGAAGTGTTTCAAAATTTAATTTAGACATAATATATATTTGTTTACTTTCCTAATTTGTGCAACAATTGAGGGGTCCTTTGACAAGTGCTCAAGAGTTTGGATGCTAAACTCCCAATTTCGATTAACGTTTCGAGAACTGGAATTTCTTTCTTGCTTTCGGTTGACCTGGCTTCTTACGCTCGACCATTCTTGGGTCACGCGTCATCAATCCATCTGCCTTAAGCAATGGTTTGTTGTCAGCTGATAATTCAACAAGAGCACGAGAGATACCTAAACGAATCGCTTCTGCTTGCCCGTTGATTCCACCACCCATTACATTAACATTAACGTCGAACTTTCCAACATTGTCAGTTAATACAAAAGGTTGATTGATTTTTGCTTGCAATACATCAATTGGAAACATTTCAGCCATTGGCTTCTTGTTGATTGATATAACACCTTTTCCTTTGGATAAATATACACGAGCAACTGCCGTCTTTCTTCTTCCTAGCGCGTTTATTACTTCCATAATTACTTAAGAGTATCTAATTTTAATAATGTAGGTTGCTGTGCTTCATGCTTGTGCGTGTCGCCAACATATACCTTTAAATTTGTGAATAATTTTCTTCCTAATGTATTTTTAGGTAACATACCTTTAATAGCCTTCTCAATTAAACGCTCAGGATGATTTTTCAACATGCTTTCAGCAGAAGTAAAACGCTGTCCACCTGGATAACCAGAATAACGGATATACTCTTTATTCTCAAGTTTTGTACCTGAAAATGCTATTTTCTCTGCGTTAATAACTATTACATTATCACCACAGTCAGCGTGAGGTGTATAACAAGTCTTGTATTTACCACGAATGATTTTCGCTACCTTACTTGCTAGACGACCAACTGTTTGACCGTCGGCATCTACGATAAACCACTTCTTATCAGCAGTTTGCGCATTACCAGAGATTGTTCTATAACTTAATGTATCCACGTTGTACTCTTTATATTATCACTAAAAACCCTAAAATTAGGGGTGCAAAGATAGGATTATAGTTTTTATTAACAAAGGAAATCGAAAAAAAATAAAAGAATTTATCAACGATTTTTAAAACTAGCAATTGCTTGACGTGTAAAGTCGCTCAAAACAAGGGTTCCGCTGATTCCAGCGCGCTCCACTAGTAGTTCGTCCCAATCGTCTGTCCCTTTCCAAAAAGTTTCTTTTAGCGCTTGCATTGCTGCTGGATTTGATTGGGATAATTTTAAGGCTAAAATCGCTATTTGTTCGTCCATTTCTGGAATGGTTTCATAAATTTCGGCATATAAACCTTTTTCTTTTGCCCATTGAGCAGAGCGCCATTCTGTTGCGTTAATGGCCAATTCACTCATGGCTGCCAATCCAATTTTTCTCTCCACTGCTGGTCCAACAACAAAGGGTCCGATTCCAACCGCAAGTTCAGATAATTTAACAGAAGCATTTGTGGTAGCCAAACAATAATCGACAGCTGAGGCAATTCCAACACCGCCACCAACTGCTTTACCTTGAACTCTTCCAATTATTAATTTGGGGCATTTTCTACAGGCATTGATCACATTTGCAAATCCAGAAAAGAATTTTTTTCCGGTATCGAGATTATCGATTGCAATTAATTCATCAAAACTAGCACCTGCACAAAATGTTTTGTCTCCTTGTGTAGATAGAATGATAACTTTTACAGTCTCATCCTTTCCATAAGCGGTAATCTTTTCTGCAAGTTGCTGCAAAATAGCACCTGGCAAGGAATTACTTGAGGCGTGTCCAAAAGTAATTGTTGCAATATTGGTTTCTTGATTGATTGACCCAATTACAGCTCCATTCTCCCACATAACTTGCTTATTTTAGCGTGAAACTATCTGTTCCAATGACACTTCCATCACAAAATACGCGCACCTTGTAGTTTCCTTTTGCTGCATTTTCTTTCAAGTCATAATAAATGGATAAATCAATCGCTTGGTTTTGATAATCAATTTCTTTTTTGTCAGAATAAGCGACATTACCTTGATCTGTATCGGTTGTGTAATTTGATTTTGTTTGAAGTACCCGTCCTTCAGGATTTGTAATTTGAAGATAAACTGTTTTTTTACCTGCAGTCGTTAGTGGATTTTGAGCGATGGTGAAACTAGATTTTATTTGAACAGCATTTTTCGCTTTAACCGTTTCTTCAGAAGTGTTGTTCATTTTTTGTCTAAGCGCAATAGAGTTAAATTGGTAAGCTTGTAATCGAGCACCTTTTTTAACTTGTTCTGTTTTCTCCTCCGCTACTTTTTTAAATTCATCGCGCTCCACAGTGGTAGTCGTAAGTTTTGAAGCAGTTTCATCTAGCTTAGAAGACAAGGAAATATTTAAGGTATTTAGGGAATCGATTTGTTTAACATAACTCCTCATTATGCCTCTTAAAGTCTCATTTTCTTTAGATAACTTATACAGTTGATTCGCAGAAAGTCTTTTGTTCGAGTTAAGTTGATTCAAAAGAACTTGAATTTTATCCTTCTGTTTGTTCAAACTATCTGCTTTGGATTGATCCTTCTCAATAAGTTTATCATAAGTATTCAGCATGTTTTTGAAGTCTGTTTTCAAATCATTTGAAAGATTGCCAACATAACCTGACATCATTTGATTCATGCCCTCCATATCCGACTTTAAGGTTAGATTTTCGTTGGTGCAATCATTCAATTCACCTCTTTTAGAAGACCACATGTAAGAAAGAACTCCTAATGCAGCTAATAAGATGAAAATAAGGATCATATAGATACCATTACTTCCTTTTGTGTTGTTTTCTGTCATACGATTATGTTTATCTAACAAAGGTATGAAAATGAATTATAAATATTCAATTAACTAATAAGAAATAAAGGATATAGTGTTTAGGGTAATTGATCTGAATTAATACACAGTTATTGAGCAAGTGCTATTTAAAACTCCAATTAATTAAAGGTAGTTTCCGTTTTTCATTACAATTCCAAAGCCCAATTTGAAACCCTTTTAACTTTCGTGTTTTATTGATCAAGCCAACTTGCAATCCTTTGACCATATAGGATTGGTTGTTTAAAGATATGGAAAGCCCATTCACATAGGTATATTTGCTGCTTAATAAATTGATCCCTAATCCATTCAAATAGTAACCCAAACTTGATAGTCCCGAAAGTACAATGCCATTGGAAGCTTCCGTCATAGTGCCAAATGATGAAATTAACACCCCATTATGAACTGCTTTAAACTTATGATTTTCTCTTAACATCCAAGAAGTATCCGTAGCAAAGAGGACATTATAAGAGAATGCTTTACTATTGAGAGGAACAAACAAGCCCTGACCAATAATTTGAATATTTAATCCGTGCGATCGTCTTACATGGGTAACATTGCAAATTACTTCTGATCCAAATAATCCAATGCCAATTCCGTAAATATTGTCTTTTACTGATGGTAAAAATCGAAATACATAAGAGTTTTCTAATTTTTTTATTTCATCTTTTTGCGCAAACAAAATATTAGCTGTGGCAATTGCAAAGAAAATAAAAAACAATATTGATTTCATCGACTTTAAGTTGTAAAAAAAAACAGTAGAATTACTCGTTATTTTATTTACAGTAACGATGAGCCCCAAGTAAAAATCAATCCCTTAGAATTTTCTAATCAGCAAGCAGATACGCTAAAAGAATAATGCTCCATAATTTGATTGGCCAACATCTTTTTACAAGCTTCATCAACTTTTTCCTCAGCAACTTTCTGGTCAACCGCTTCAATAAATAAGCGCACATGTCTACCAATTCTCACACCTTCTATTTCTGGAAGACCTACATTTTGCATGGCATTGGTCACCGCTTTACCTTGTGGATCAAGAAGTGCATCTAAGGGCATAATATCAATTTCAGCTTTGAATTTCATGTTTTTTGTTTTGACGATTTTCAATTAAGGAGAATAACAAGTACAAAAATACTATTATCGGAATAGACCAAAGGAATAAAAATAAAATACTTACTAACGAACTTATCAGAAAGACATATCTAAAGACATTGTCTGACCAACTCCAAGTTTTAAATTTTAGTGCAATTAAGGGAATGTTTGAGATTAATAAGCAGGCAAATACTGCACTTATTCCTGCAATAAAATAACAATCAAAGATTTGTTTTACCCATGCTGCTTGTAAATTCCATTCTGTAAATTGAAAACAAAAGAAGATTGGAAAAAACAATAAAAATAGGGTGTTTAATGGTGTTGGAACTCCAATAAATTTATCGCTTTGACGGGTATCTAAATTAAATTTCGCCAATCTAAACATGGAAAGAAAAGGTATCAGCAGCGCCACAAACGGCAAGAACTTTATCGAGGCGTCAAATTGATTTGGAATATTATAAAACACTGCTTGTTGCCATGCTTGAATTTGAAAATAAACATAAGAACTTGCAACGCCATGGTAATCTTCAATAGCAATCGGAGCTTCATTGACTCCTAAAATGATCATCACCAAAGTCAAAATCCCCGGAGCTACACCGAAGGAAACTAGGTCTGCAAGGGAATCTAATTGTTGACCTAGTTCCGATTTTATGTTCAGCATTCGTGCTACAAACCCATCCAAGAAATCAAAAATCATTGCTACAATTAGCAGAAAAGAAGCGATATCAATTCTTCCAGATAAGGTAAAAAGGATACACAGTATACCACAAATGAGGTTGAATCCTGTTAAAAGGTTAGGAAGTCTAAACATATGTCCTTATGAAATGCTAATTTTGTAGTGAATCATGGATAAATCTATTATATTTATCGTGGTTTGTTTTTCAATTACAAATAACACAATTTTAATTCAATTAAGAGGTTATTAGCGGTCTAAAATTTTTAACAATGAGATATTTCTTAACTTCTTTTATTCTTTATTTTTCCTTTATCACTTTCTCGCAGACCTCTAAATATTCCAACGAATTCTTAGCTATTGGAGTAGGAGGTGAGGCTTTCGGAATGGGAAATTCTGTGGTGGCTCAATGTAATGATGTCACTGCTGCCTATTGGAATCCTGCGGGTTTGGTTGGTGTAAAAGGATGGGTAGAAGCAAGTGTAATGCACTCAGAATTTTTTGCTGGTATTGCCAAGTATGATTACGTCGGAATAGCACACAGTATTAATGAGAAAAGTAGTATTGGTTTTTCTTTTATTCGATTTGGAGTGGATGACATTCCGAATACAACCCAATTAATTGACAATAATGGTGTCATCAATTATGATAATGTCACTTCCTTTACCGCTGGAGATTATGCTTTTATGGGCACCTACGCGACAAAACTTAAAGTGGAAGGAATGAGTCTTGGCGGTACTTTCAAGGTGATTCATAGAAAGGTAGGTGACTTTGCCAATTCATGGGGTTTTGGACTTGACGCAGGTTGGCAATACAAAAGAAATGAACATTGGCGTTTTGGCTTGATGGCTAGAGATGTAAGTTCAACTTTTAATGCCTGGGTGTTTAACATTGATCCCCAAATGCAACAAGTATTTTTAGCTACTGGAAATGAAATTCCAAGCAACGGATTAGAAATTACGCTTCCGAGAATTATTTTAGCCACTGCCTTCAATCAAAATATTGGAACTAAAGGAATGAACTTTGGTGGAGAAGTAGATTTAGATATTACAACAGACGGAAGAAGGAATACTCTAATTAGCAGCGATCCGTTTTCAATCGACCCTCATGCAGGAATGCAATTGTCCTACAAAAATATTGTGAAATTAAGAGGCGGTATTTCTGGTATTCAGTCGTTTAAAAATATGGACAATACAAGCTATTGGGGAGTGCAACCCAATCTTGGATTAGGAATTGGCATCAAAGGATTCAGTCTTGATTATGCCTTTACACGTTTGGGTGATGCAAAAGCAAATTTTTACACCCATGTTTTTTCCGTGAAGGTGAAGCTCTCTAAACCCAAAAACGCTATTAGATGAAGTTCATTTATTCGTTCATACTAATCCTACTTTCTGTGCACCACATCAGCGCTCAGACTTACGGCAATGAATGGATCAATTACAACCAAAAATATTATAGCTTTCCCATAACACAAGCTGGACTTTATAAAATTGACGCTGCTGCATTAATCGCTGCTGGAATTCCCGTTACTGCTTTTACCGCTGGGAATATGCAAGTGTTCGGCAGACAAAAAGAAATTCCTTTATTTGTTCAAGACGGTGGGGACAATGCTTTTGATCCAGGTGATTTTTTAATATTTTATGCAGATAAAAATGATGGGTGGTTAGACTCTACTTTATATGACGATCCTTCTTGGATGGGAAATCCTAAATTTAGTTTATACAATGACACCATTAATTACTTTTTCACTTGGAATAGTATAGAATCCAATCAACGCTATTTGATTGAATCTGATGTTGATTTTCCGAGTTATACTACTGCCAATTTTGTTTTATTTGAAAAATCGCAATCTTTCTCACAGGCTTATAATGAGGGTGAAAAATCATCGGAAGCATCCAGTTCTTTTTATGTAAACGGGGAAGGCTGGGGGAGTACCATGCAGAATGGAAGCAATGGTTATACTTGGAATTTTTCCTCTACTGTTTTTGAAAGCCTTTATCAAGGATTAGATGCTCCATTAATTCATTACAAAGCGGTTACTGTCGGTGCATCGAATGCGAATTATACAGGGCTTGGAAACCATCATACGCAGCACACTATCGGAGCTACTAATTTTGTTTTATTAGACACAGTTTTTCACGGTTATACTTCGATTCAAATTAATAAATTTTTCTCCCCGAATATCCTTACTTCTAATACAGCCAATAATTTTAAAGTTAATATCATCGGAGATCTTGGCGTTGCAACTGATTATCAATCTATTAATTTTTGGTCTTTTGTTTATCCAAGAACTCCCTCTTTTTTAAATACCAATAAAACAGCTTTTTCAATTCTAAATGCCTCTGGACAATCTAAGGTTCGTTTGACTATGACGAATGTAAATCTCCCCAATCCTTATCTATTTGTCTTGGGATCGGTTCCTAGAAAAATCCCGGTTGTTCAAACAACTACAGGAACTTATCAAGCATTGATTCCGAATGATTTAAGTATGTCAACTCAAAGTGTTCTTTTACAAGATGCCTCCACTGTATTGAATATATCGACACTTGTCCCTGTTAATGGCACGGGTACTTTTACGGATTTCTCGACTTTGTCCAACTTGGATAATGCCTTGCTTTTTGTCTATCAAGCCAAGCTAGCCTCTGTAGTACAAGAATATAAAGTGTATCGGAATTCTCCTCTTGGTGGTGGATATAATGTAATCGCTGCTGAAACAAATGAGTTGTACCAACAATTTGGTGGTGGTATTCCCAAGCATATAAATGGTATCAGAAGATTTTCACATTTTATTTATGATCATGCAACTCAAAAACCTCTTGGCTTGTTCCTGATTGGTAAAGGAATTCGAGAAGCAAATGTGGTTTCTGCTTTGTCTACTGGACCTGGCTCTAGGACGAGTAGTGCTAATTATAGTCTATCTCTCGTTCCTTCTTTCGGTCAACCATCTTGTGATGTTTGTATTACCTCTAATTTAAACGGAACCAATAAATGGACTCCATTAATTCCAACGGGAAGAATTGCAGTCAATACTCCCGAAGAGTTAACTACTTATTTAAACAAAGTGAAGGCATTTGAATTGAATCAAGATCCTTCAAGCACCTATAATACGGAAACCAAAGATTGGCAAAAACAAATCTTGCATTTTTCTGGAGGCAGTAATGCAAGTGAACAATTGTTATTTCAATATTATTTGAATCAAATGAAAGTTATTGTGGAGGATGATTATTTTGGCGGTCATACTACTTTGATAGCAAAACAAACCGGTAATCCATTAACTCCTGCTGAATTCCAAGCGATTCAAGATCGTATTGAAAACGGTGTTTCGATTATGAATTTCTTCGGGCATGCTTCTTCTTCTGTAAGTGGATTTGACATCAATTTAGACGAGCCGGATTTATGGAACAACCAAGGGAAATACCCGATTTTAATTGCAAATTCCTGTTATAATGGAAATATTTTTCAAAGTTTACCTACCAAATCAGAACAATTTGTTCTTACGCCCAACGCAGGGGTGATTGCCTATTTAGGGACGCTTAGTTATGGATTTACCGAGCCTTTAAATGAATTTTCCAATCAATTTTATCGTCAGTTGAGCCGTCACAATTATGGAGGGACTATTGGTCATCACATTCAAAGTGTAATTGATAGTGTAATGAATTCCACTTCTTCATTGATTACAGAGGCTACTTTTTCCCAAATGACCTTACACGGCGATCCCATGTTGACCATTAATCGACACCTACATCCAGAAATAGAACTCAGAGATGACCGTGTTGTTTTTGGACCTGAAAACATAACCTTAGCAACGGATTCAATTTCAATTGGGATTACCCTTCGGAATTTAGGTCAATCTATTCCGGGTGATTTTTCGCTGCAAATTTCAAGAGACTTTCCTGGAAGTGCTATCGACTCTAATTATTTTTATGTGATTCATGGAATTGATTATGAAAAAACAATTCAGATTAAACTTCCCTTTTCACCTTCGATTGGGATTGGATTGAATAAGTTTAATATTTCAGTCGATCTACCTTCAGTTGTTCAAGAACAATATGATGAAATCAATAACAACCAAATCCTGAAGAATTTTAATATCAATATTGATGGAATTGAGCCTATTTTACCCATCGACTTTGCCGTTGTTCCAAGGGATACTTTAAGTTTATATGCCTCTACTATTGATCCCGCAGCAGGTGTGCAAACCTATCGATTTGAAATTGACACTTTACCAACTTTTAATAGTGGATTTAAAAGGTATGCCTTGAAAACTGAATTGGGCGGTGTAAAGGAAGTGACTTGGCAGGAGTGGATTGCTACTAGCAGTAATATGAGTTCCCCCTTGTATTTGACGGACAGTACCGTTTATTATTGGCGCGTGGCACTTGATGAAATTAATTTGCAATGGAAAACACGGTCCTTTCAATATATCCCGGGAAAAGAAGGCTGGGGACAAGATGCCTTTCATCAGTTTACTTTCAATAATACTCTAGGACTTCATCTTAATCCCATCAATTCATTCAGAGAATTTATCCCCATTGAAAAACACATTACTTGTCTTACTAGAGCTGTCACCACTTCACCTGGAATCTATGATAACGCTTGGTATTTAGATGACGAGCAACAAGATTATGAAATCTGTACCATGACGCCAAAGTTTCAAGTAGCGGTAATCGATAAAGCGAGTTTAAGTCCTTGGGCAACGCGTTATACCTATGCCAACGGAAATGTAGCCAATCCGAATCGAAATTATGGAAATGCAAATGATAATGGCGGATGTAATGCGCGTCCGATGAAGTACTTTACTTTCAATCAAAATAGTCCAGCTCAAATTGATGCTTTTCAAAACATGGTCGAAAATGAAGTTCAGCAAGGCGATTATATTTTAATTTACACGCCTTTAACCACACGCTATGATTGGTGGAATCAATACGATGTAGGATTGTATCAAACTTTTGCAAATTTGGGAAGCGATAGCATCGTTCCAGGAAGAGCAAATCGGCCCTTCATTTTTCTAACAAGAAAAGGAGATCCGAATTTTGTGGTTGAAATTTTCTCTCAAAATAATGAAGATATTTTTCTCGATACCTTAATTACAGGATCTCAATTATTTGGAAAAGAAACTACGCCAATAATTGGTCCTGCCTCTGATTGGAAGTCAATCTTTTGGAAAAGAGATCCACTGGAAATGACTCCCGGAGATTCGAGCGTATTGCATATCAATGTTTACAATCCAAATGGGGCTTTGCAATATGTCATTGATACCCTTATGTCGCCTCATGATTCTATTATTCAATTGAATAATTTGATTGATGCACAATTATACCCGACCATCAGATTAGTGGCCGAATACTATGATTCTATTACTCAAACTCCTGCTCAGTTGGATTTTTGGCATGTTGTATTTGCACCACTTCCTGAAGCTGCAATCGATGGTTCTAATGGAATCACTTGGTCTGTTGCCAATGACACTTTGCAAGAAGGAGCCACCGCAAGTTTTGCAATTGATGTGAAAAATATCAGTGATTACGGGATGGATTCTTTATTGATCAATTATTATTTAGTGGATAAAAATGAGGTGATTCACCCGATCAATTATCCAAGAAAAGGACCTCTTCCTGCAGGCGCTGTTTTGCGTGATACTTTGGAAATTCAAAGTCTTGGTTTGGTGGGAAACAACTGGCTACACATGGAGGTGAATCCTTATGTTGACCCCCAGCAAGTGTTTACGGATCAACCTGAGCTTACTCATATTAATAACATTTTACAATTTCCTTTTACAGTGATTTCAGAGGATTTAAATCCGATTTTGGATGTTAGTTTTGATGGACAGCATTTATTGAACAATGACATTGTTTCTCCAAGTCCGGAAATTGTGATCACTTTAAAAGATGAAAATCCATACTTGCTCATGAGTGAAGATGGTGACACCTCCTTATTTGGTATTTATTTAACGGATCCAGACGGTAATCAAGTTCGAGTTCCTTTTATGGATGCTGGCGGAAATACAATCATGCAATGGATTCCTGCTGAAGGTCAAAATAAAAAGTTTAAAATTATTTATCCTGCTGAACTGACAAAAGATGGTGTTTACACTCTTTTAGTACAGGGCACAGATAGGTCGGGCAATTTATCAGGTGATTTGTCTTATAAGATCAACTTTGAAGTGATTCATGAAGCGGCAATTACCAATTTTTTAAATTACCCAAATCCATTTTCAACAAGTACTCGATTTGTGTTTACGTTAACAGGCGACGCGGTTCCAGATGATATTCAGATACAAATAATGACCATCAACGGAAGAGTTGTTCGAGAAATTGATGAATTTGAATTGGGACCTTTGCGCATTGGAAAAAATATCACCAGTTATGCTTGGGACGGCAAAGATCAGTTTGGAGATCAATTGGCCAATGGCGTTTATTTGTATCGTGTTCGCGTGAAATTGAGCGGAGAAGATATGCGCCATATAGATTCAAAAGCAGATAACTTTTCTCAGAAAGGTTTGGGTAAAATGTATTTGATTCGTTAAAAGAATTTACAACTAATTATAGCGGTATCATCACCAAAATTAAGCTTACCCCTCCATTCATCCAGCTTTGAAAAAATGATGTTATTCATGTCTTCCATTTTCAATGGTGCGTAGGCTTGTATATTTTTGATTAAGCGCTCTACACCAAATTGTTCTCCATCTTCATTTTCAATCTCTACTACACCATCAGTAAACAATACTAAAGTTGAATTATTAGGAACAATAAGTTTGCCTATATTGATACTCGGCAATTCGTCTAGCATTCCTAATCCAATGCATCCTTGATTGAGCGCTTGACTTTTTCTCCCCATTAACAATAAAGGATGATTGTGACCTGCGTTGATATAGGTCATTTTTCTGCTGTGAGCATTATAATGCGCAAGGAAGAAAGTGATAAATTTTTCTCCTTTGGCATTGCGCATTACTTTCTTGTTGAGTTCTTCTATTAGAAAGGACAATTCGTAGCGTTGGTATTTGAATAAAGTACGGACAGTAGCTTGGAAATTAGCCATTAATAAGGCAGCGCTTATTCCTTTCCCCGAAACATCGGCGATACAAATGATGTATTCATCATCACCTAAGGGAATAAAATCATAATAATCACCCCCTACAGCATGTCTCGGAATGTATTTGGCAGAGATGTCCATTTTTCTATCCGATGGCAAATCAGAAGGGAATAATAGTTTCTGTAATGCGGAAGCTACCTCTAAATCTTTTGAAATTAATTCTTTTACGATATTACTTTTCACCAATCTTTTATTCTCGATTGCCACTGCGATAATATTCGTAAGCGTTTGAGCAAAATTCAAATGAACCTCTTTGTCATTTAAATCTTTTCGGTTTTCTTGAACTTCAGCAAGCAATAAAAAGGCTAGGGGTTTACCTAGATGAAGTACAGGCAGAATAACATCAAACTCTTTAAGTAAAGTGGAATTTGAGGCAGCCAAAAGCGTTGTTTCTTTAAACCTCAATAAATCTGGCAGATGGTCTTCAAGGGTTATTTTTCCTTTAAAACCAATTTTTTTGATGCATTGCCAACCTTCTTGTTGAATAAATAACACAAATTTCCTATAGCTTAATTGTTCTTTTAGAATGAAAGAATAAATATTAAGAAGCTGTTCTGTACTTAGATTATCATTTATTGCTGAGGTGATTTCTAAGAGCGAATTGAGTTTTATTTCTTGTAAAGAAATCTGTTGGTTGAGATGAAGTATATTCGTTTCTGTCATCTTTGTTCCTCTAAAAATTTCGGTAAATTTCTTAAGGCAGCCATTTCTTTGAATTTAACCTTTACTTCACCGCAAGGACTTCCAAAATAAGTTCCGTTGGCAGCCAAATCTTTAGACACACCACTTTGCGCCAATAAGGTGACTTGATCTCCGATGGAAACACCGCTAGCAATGCCAACTTGTCCCCAAAGCGTTACTTCATTTCCAATTTTCACACATCCTGCAATGCCAACTTGAGCGGCAATTAGGCAATTTTCTCCAATTTGTGTGTCATGACCCACTTGAACTAGGTTGTCAATTTTACTTCCTTTTCCGATGCGAGTAGTTCCCGTAACGCCTCTATCAATGGTGCAGGAAGCACCGATTTCAACATTGCTTTCGATGTGCACCATTCCACAAGAATTTAAGCGGTTGTAGGCACCTTCTTTTTTTTGATAGTAAAAGGCATCCTGTCCAATCACCGTATTAGCTCCAATGATTACCCCATCTTCAACAATGCAATTGTCTAGAATACAAACTCCGGGATACAAGGTGATGTTTTTTCCAAGTTGCACATTTTTTCCGATAAAAACATT
>Ga0114960_10000827_pt1 | contig 25397 bp, 23 predicted proteins | sample C_130625_MF_Meta_FD_92637 | JGI IMG/M metagenome (GOLD analysis project Ga0114960, IMG submission 92637) | Freshwater microbial communities from Lake Croche, Canada to study carbon cycling - C_130625_MF_MetaG | ecosystem: Environmental > Aquatic > Freshwater > Lake | place: Lake Croche, Canada... | reverse complement strand
TACCTAATGCCAAGACGTGCAGACCGGCTAAAGCACTTACTTCACGTGTTATACTTACAGCTACAGGAGTTAAACAAGATGTAGCGCTTCCTATACCAAGTTGATTTTGTGTACCTTCACCCCAGGCATACAAAACGCCTTGATCCGTTAGAGCATAGCTACTGGTTAATCCACAGGCAATTGATACAATTACTTTTCCTGATAAAGCGTCTACACTATGAGGAATAGATTTAGCATCGGTTGAATTGTCTCCTAATTGGCCTGAATCATCAGAACCCCACGCATAGACAATACCAGTAGAACTAAGAGCTAAACTAAAATTTGAACCCGCTGCTACGGCTTGTATTCCAGTAAGACCAAATACACGGACAGGATTTACTTGATTATTTCGTGTGGTATCTCCTAGTTCACCATCTCCGTTATATCCCCAGCTTACGACACTCCCATCGTTTAAAACAGCGAGTGCATGATTAGATCCTGAAGCAATATCTGTTACATGTTTCGTTTCTATTACTCCAGCATTAGCTAGAGCTACAGGTACATAACTAGATGCTGTTGAACCTGTCCCTAATTGGCCTGATACATTTAGTCCCCAAGAGTAAACATATCCATCCGTAGATAATGCTACCATATGCGAAGACCCAGCAGCGACTTTTGAAAATGCTTTACCCGGTGGCATTATACTAGGCCATGGAATCTGACTCGATATAGTTGTACCATTACCTAATTGACCGTACGTGTTATTACCCCAGCAATACAAAGCACCGTCTGATGTTATAGCTGCAGAATCGCTGTAACCTGCAGTAATTGACCTAACCGATTTTCCCAGCAAACCGCCAACTCCTGAAACAGAATAAACTAAGACGGGATATAAACGAGATGAGGAGCTATTGTCTCCTAATTGACCATTATCATTGTCTCCCCATGCATACATTTCACCCGTCTCGGCTAAAGCGAGGCTATGAAAAGCGCCGCATGCTATAAGGCGAATAGACGCATGAGAAGCGAGTGCCGCGGGAGCTTCTGTTAATACAGCTACTGGATACGCAGATGAAGTCTGAGTAGCATTACCTAACTGACCGCGTGAATTTAAGCCCCATGAAATAATTGAGGATTGAGCACAGACTTTAATACTTTGGCTCAAAACGAGTATAATACATAAATACAATCCTGTATTTAGGACACAGGTAAACCTTGGTCTAAAATCTATCATTTAAAACTCCTTTTATCCTAAGTTTTTAGCCACAAATCTAAGTGAGGCCTGACGGTAAAATCAGACAGAGAATAAAATAGCCAAAATTCAGAGCAAAAACGTAACATTATTCACTCGGTACCAAGACTATAATTTTAACGGGGTAATAATTATTTGATATGAAAAGAAAACCCAGCTCGGATAAACTTAATTAAAGTAGCTCTTTAAAAGCCACTTACTGTTCTCGGGATAAGATTTATCATTCGTAATAAATAAGTCAATACTTAAATTGTCTTACTTTACTGATACACTAGAGAAGGCGTAAATATGCCGCCTAAGCTCTTAAATGGAAGACGATAATAGCAACTAATGAGCCTAAGCTGATGAAAAGCCACAGCAAGAATCCACTTAACATAGCCCGCCATCCCACATTGCGTACTCGCTCGATTGAAAGTGAAGAGCCAATAAGTAATAAAACAAGAACCATGCCCAAACGAGCAATGTGCGAGGTAATATCAGTATACGCACTCAACCAAGGCAAATAACTGCGTGAAAGTGAAGCAAGTAGGAATAGCCCTATAAACCATGGAAATTGAACCTTTGCTTTTTTACTCAGCTCTTGGGTTTCTTTCGTGTCCTTTAGTTTATGGGAATAACTATAGGCTATAAATAGTGTAAGCGGAATAATCCAAAGTGTACGAGATAACTTAATAGCCAAAGCACTTTGAAGCGCATTCGGTCCATACCCAATCGTTGCAGCAACAACAGATGAAATATCATGTATAGCTACACCAGCCCAAAGGCCAAAATCAAGCTGGCTTAGATGTAAAAGATGACCAACTAATGGAAAAAGATAAAGTGCCGCAGCATTTAATAAAAAAATAGTTCCTATCGACACTGCAATTTCAGCTTCAGTTGCACCTATGACTGAACTTACTGCAGCTATAGCAGAGCCTCCACAAATTGCAGTACCAGCAGAAATCAAAAGACCTATTCTTTTTTCAACATTAAGTCTCGATCCAAGCCACATTCCGAAAATCAGTGTTCCTACAATACTCATTAGAGTAAAAACAAAGCCATGTAATCCTACTCCTATAATTAATTGTAAATTCATCCCAAAGCCCAAAAGAACAACACAGAACTGCAAAAGATATTTCGTTATTTTTTGGCTTTTTTGAATAATATTATTTCCGAAGAAAGCTGCAAAAATAATGCCGGCGCTTAAAGCCACTGCAGGCGAGGCTAAACTAAGGAGTATTAAACTAAGCAGTACAAAAACAATAACGCCTAATTTTTTATTTAACGGTAGCGTTTTAATTAGACCGAACATACGATTAGGTTAAGCACTGAATCTAATTTTGCAGTTAAATAAAATGATCTTATTGTGTGATTTCTAACGCAGTTCCTTATGTATGCCTAAATTTTACGACTCTTATTTAAACGCATGCTTTGCTTACATATAAGGCTATTATTTCTCTTTAATTTCAGCAATTGCTAAGCCTGATTCACCAGCGACTGAATAGAGGATATAGGTACGTCCATTTTCAGTAAAAAGTGCCGGGTCTCGTAGCGCATGTTCCCTCACTTTTGTTTCACCGGGAAGTGATTTAGTAACTGGAAGTTCAACGCCTTCGTAAGTCGCCTCGGGTTTTAATACTTCCTCGGGATGAGATACTTTCCAGTTGTTCCAATCTTCTCGTGTATCGAGCGATACTCTTAAAATATGTTCAGGAGCATCACCAATATTTGTGTAATATACCCATAACAAGTCTCCTTCTCGTTTGAGTGCTACATGACGAGGTCCTGGCGAATTAGCCTCTTTCGCTCGTCCCATACTTTGTGGAAATGGATTAGGTCCTTCTGTAAATTCTGAGACTCCCGTTTGCGAACGGTACATGAGACCTCCTTTAGCCATAGCAAACCACCCATTTTTTTCAGAAATTACGCGCCAATAAAATATACCAAGTATTTGCTGAGATGCTTTAAAATGTATTCCATCCTTTGAAAGAGCTAAAAACGTTTTCTGTCCCTCAACTACGCGAGATGGTCCATGAAAATAAAGCCTTATTTGTTTAGCTTGCTCATCAACCACAACATCGGGCGAAGCGATATGGCCTTTGCAGCCTGAAGCCTGATCTAAACGCAGCGTGCCAGGAGTATATATTTTCCAAGGCCCCTCTAAAGAATCAGCGTAGGCTAATCGAATGTATTTACCTGCGTGATGAGCAAAATAAAGATAATATTTTCCGAGCGGATGTTCGATCCATGAAGGCACGCGTATCAGCGAAGGTCCGTTAATATTTTCTCCGTCTTTTCCAGGAAGCATTTCTGGACGAATGATAGGATTGTTTGGCAATCGTATCACCTCCAAGGAGGACGCTAAAGCTAGTGTATTTGAGTTTAAAACAGCTAGAGTAAGCAGACAGAAGCTTAACCTAACTTTACGCGCAGTATCCATGAGTTGTTTTAATACTTAAAACAACGAACTTCCCCTAAAACGATACTAAAATGAAAGCCTTAAGCGCTAGGATCCTGTAACGGTGATCCTAATTCATAGCTAATCTTACCTTCAGCAACTTCACGCAGTGCTGTATCCTCTGCAGAAAGCTTTTCAAGTGATTGAACCAAAGGACGATTACCGCGTCTGAGTTGTTTCACTCTGCGGGAAACCACATTTACTAAGATATTAGGGTCTTCAATTACGAGTAATGCGTTTCTTAAATAGTCGTCTCTCATTAAAAGGTGGTGTCTTGGTATAGCGTTGCGAGTGAATCGTGGAACATGAGTTATAAAACACAACTTCACTAAATACGATGTATATCGGCATAAACCTACATCTTTACACGACAAGCCATTGATGGATTAACTTCTTAGCACTTTCAAACCCACGCTATTATGGAAAAAAGCATGACTGTTTTAGTTAACAATACAGTGTTTGCCTTCTGAGACACTTGTAGTAGTGTACAACTATTCATGGCACATTCTCATTCTCCTTCGGAAGCAAATCACGAGGAATTCTCGATTTGGTCGTTTCTTTTCACGGTTGTCGCATCTTTAGCAGCTTTATTAGCAGCAGTTCGCTTCATTACCCCACATTTATGGACCCAACAATTAAGTGCTCCACTCCTGTATGGCATACTGGCATTCCTTACCATGTGTATGGTGAACTGCTTTATGGAGTACTTTTTTCACCGTTATGTACTACATACATCGGCACTACCTTTCATTCGCCATCTGTATAAGCAGCATACACTCCATCATGCCTTAACACGCATTGGCCGTGGTAAAACACGTGATGGTCGAAATATACTTCTTATAGAGAACAAATTTCCTATAATCGAGTTAGACCAAACCGAAGCGTCTTTCTTTCCTTGGTACTCGCTTTTAGCTTTTGCTGCCGTGCAGTTACCAGTAATGGTAATACTCCAACTTGTTTTACCCAGCTTCCCTTGGTTTATAGCTGGATATTTAGCCCTCGCTGTTTCCCTTACCCTTTACGAAGTATTCCATGCAATTAACCACTGGCCACTAGAAATCTGGGATCCTCTCATTAGTCATCCTAAATTTGGCGGTTTCTGGAAGCTTACCTACGCATTTCACTTACGCCATCATGCAGTAATTGACTGCAACGAATCCATTTCAGGCTTTTTCGGCCTTCCCGTTGCAGACTGGGTATTTAACACCTGTGTAATACCAACGACTATTTACGCAGATGGGGAAGAGTGGAACGCCGCTAAGTTTAAAAGCCCTAAGCCAGTCTGGTTCATCCAATACCTCGATAAATGGGCAAAAGAAGCGACGGCAAAACGTCGTTTTGATGCTAAAACTGCAAAAGCAGCAGAGTCCCTCGTAGTTCCCCAAGCCCACGATATTATACCTAAACAAGCTACCGAATAATATTACGCGGTAGTAGTAAACTATTCAAACTTCCATAAAAGGTTTACCCTTTGTGGAAGTTTTTTTGTTTCAGTTAAGTAAGCGCTATTTTCTTGTTAGTAATGAAAAGTTGTAGGTCTGCTAAGTCAGCAACTTCGGACGCTTGAGGAATAAATGAGGCAGATTCAGCCCGTTTTACGAAATTATTTAGCCAGTCCAGCAAACTATCTCTGCGTGGAAGCCATGTATCTGGTGCATGTGTAATTGCGTGCTGTAATGCAAGTGCTTGAGCGAGGTATTGAGATGTTTTAGTCATAGCTTTAATTCAACTTTCTATTCCGTTACTTCAGCGAGTGGAAATGCACCGAAATCGTATTTTTCAGAGGAGAAATCATAGATTCATCTTTCAGATAATATACAATTCGATGCGAAAAATCTCCGTTGAAATCGCGTCACCAATAATAGTGTCACTTATTATGGATCAGTTGTCCAACGCCATTAAAATTATCCTTATTTTGTACCAAATTACGGATACAATAAGCATGCCAAGTTACATCATGTGCGGAAATAGTTGGACGAAATCAAAATTTTATTACATAACATAGTAGTGTTCAATTAAGTGAATTGGATTTAGTTACCCCGCTGTATCTTTTTTCACTCAATTTAGCACAAAGATATGAAGCACAACGCAGCATATCGTATTAACCACAAAAAAGGAAAAATCATGGCTAAGAAAGCAGCAAAGAAAGTAGTAAAGAAAGCAGTTAAAAAAGCAGCTCCTCACCGTAAGGCAGTTAAAGCAAAGAAGAAGTAATTTAGCTTTTTCTAGATTGAGCTTTATTGGCTCACGGCGCATTACGATTCGTCGTTCTTGCGCCGCTTCAATTTTACACGCTAGGTATTAACCTTGCTATTACGCAGATTGTAGGGACACTCAATTCTCGTTCTTTAGCGTAAGATGGCAGTGTCTGGTGGATCTTCAGGTGAGCTATTGGTTCTTGTGATGATTCGAAACCCAAATTCTGGGAACAGCTGGCAGCAGACGAAGTAGACGAAATTATCACAAATGAACTCCAAACTCTATGTTGGAAACATGTCGTTCAAGACAAGCGAAGCGGATCTCCGCAACGCATTCAGCCAATTCGGCACCGTTACTGATGTTTACATCGCTAATGATCGCGAAACAGGCCGCCCACGCGGATTTGCTTTCGTTACCTATGCAACTGAAGAAGAAAGCAAGCTAGCTATAGAAAAACTAAATGGTTTCGACCTTGATGGTCGTCAACTCACTGTAAATGAAGCCCGTCCAAAGGAGGACATGGGTGGTGGCGGTGGTGGCGGCGGCGGCGGACGTAATTTTAGCAGCCCAAACCGTAAGCCAGGTGCATTCCAAGCTCGCGGTAACAGCCGTTACTAATCTATCCCGTTAAAAAAGAAACAAACGTTTCTTTTAAACGATTTTTAAAGGCGATGCGTTTAAACGCTTCGCCTTTTTTGTGTCTCTTTATCCCCAAGAGGACCTTTATTTAAAGAGTGAATTAAAATATAAAAGCCTGTTAGAGTTAATTTAAATCCCAGGACTAAACCCCACATGAAATTAGCTGTATATTTCCCTGCACTGCTTCTAACGCTAAGCTCCTATTTTCAACAAAAACCGATCCTTCCCAACGTATTCCCTGAGCCGAATGCAAATAACGTATGTACTGATGCGGTTGTGCGGATTCGTTTTGAAACACAACCACGACTTGGCAAAGAGGGAAAAATCACCGTTACAGATTTAGATGGTGCCCATGTCGCTTACTCCGCTGATTGCGCTATAAAAACCATCCAACGTACATTAGGCGGATTCCCTAATTTTAATAGCTATCCTTACACGGTAAACGATAAGGAAGTAGAAATACCTCTTCTAAATCTAAAACAAGGACGTACCTATAGAATCGATATCGATTGGAGTTTATTTCCCGGGTTAAAACAGACTCTCCACCAAAACAATCCTACTTTATCTTGGACTTTTTCAACACGTACTCAAATTCCTAAAATCAGTACACAAAAGTTAATTGTAGCAGCGGATGGTACGGGAGATTTTTGCACAGTCCAAGGCGCATTGGATTTCATTCCTGAAGGTAATCAATTGCCTCGTATTATTTTTATTAAAAAAGGCATTTACCCTGAAATTGTAGCCTTTGCTAACAAAAATAATATTAAAATACTTGGAGAATCGCGTGATCAAACGATTTTAGCCTATACGACTAACGAGAAATTTAACGGAAGTGGTGGCAATCCATATGATCCTAAAAATCAGAGCCAAAATTCAGGTAATACTTCAGCCCACATTTACCATAGAAGCGTTTTTTTAGCCCATCACACCGAGGGTTTAACTCTTCAAAATTTCACCATTCATAATACTACTCCTCAGGGAGGAAGCCAAGCGGAAGCAATCATCCTCAACGGGCTTTCTCGTGCACGAGCAATTCTAAAAGACTTAGATCTTTATAGCTTTCAAGATACCTTACAACTCAACGGCCAAACCTATGTCACGGGATGTCATATTGAAGGCGATGTAGATTTTATGTGGGGTAAAGGGCCATGCTATTTTAAAAATTGCACCTGCGTAGCTCTGCGCTCAAATGCCTACTACACCCAAGTAAGAAATCCCAAGACAAACCATGGTTTTGTCTTTGTCGCTTGCCGTTTTATTGGAGCGGATCAGGTCAGAGGAAACTATTTGTCTCGCATTGAAATCAACCGGTTTCCCTACAGCGAAGTAGTCGTGCTCAACTGTGAACTTTCAAATGCCGTAGCCTCTCAGGGTTGGCTTTTACAAACCAAAGGTGATTCAAACCAGCTGCATTTCTGGGAATATAATAGTTTTAAAAACCCTCATGGCCTAGCACTAGACTTATCTGAGCGTATGAGTAGCTCTAAACAGCTTATACGTCCTAAAGATAGCGCTTTGATTGACTCCTATCTCGATCCAACATTCGTCTTAGGCAACGTTTGGACTCCTAAACTGTAATTCTTAACCGATTTTTTTAATGCAGAATTGACGAAGTCGTTGCGTATTTGTTTTCTCAATGGCATGCATGATCCCATGGCTGTCGATCCATCAGTCAAATACAAGCGTGTCATTCTGAAACTTTCAGGTGAAGTGCTTCGTGGCACTAAATCAGGTGATCCTATTGATCCTGAAACACTCGAAAGGATGTGTAACCAAATTAAGGAAATACACGCCTTGGGAGTGCAAATATGTGTCGTCATTGGTGGAGGGAATATATTCCGTGGACTTCAAGGCGAGAAAACAGGTGTCGACCGCACTACAGGGGATTACATGGGTATGTTAGCAACGGTAATAAACGGGCTAGCAATCATGGATCGTCTTGAAAAAATAGGCGTTACAACCCGGGTTCAAAGTGCAATACCGATGAACCAAATTGCAGAACCTTTTATTTTACGTAGAGCAATGAGGCATTTAGAAAAAGGCCGAGTCGTTATCTTTGTTGCAGGCACAGGCAATCCTTTCTTTACAACAGATACTACGGCTGCTCTTCGTGCATCAGAAATGCACGCTGATATTATCATGAAGGCCACTAAGGTAGATGGCATTTACGATAAAGATCCTAAAAAATATACAGACGCTATTAAATACGACCAAATCACCTTCTTAGATGCTCTAAAACAGCGTCTTAATGTGATGGATTCCACAGCGTTCTCGCTATGCTTAGATAATAGTGTTCCAATTCTCGTATTCGATATTGATGGCGATCACGCAATCAGGCGTGCCGTCCAAGGCGAAAAAGTCGGAACGATCGTACATAATTAAATCACTAATTCTATGAGCAATACTCTCATCAACGAAGTTGGAATGAAAAAAGCGGTTGATCATACACTGAAAGAGTTCAGCGCAATTCATACCGGTAAAGCTACGCCTGCCATGGTTGAAGGCATTATGGTAGATGCCTATGGCTCGCAAATGCGTTTAAAAGATTGCGCAGCAATAACAACTCCTGACGCTCGCCTCATTCAAATTCAGCCGTGGGATAACGGTTTAACTAAATCTATCGAGAAAGCTATCCAGATTGCTAATCTTGGTTTTAACCCAATGGTAGACGGTAAGATTATACGCGTTTCCCTTCCGGATATGAGTAGAGAAAGACGCCAAGAATTCGTTAAGACTGCCAATCGTTTAGCTGAAGAGGGACGCGTTCAAGTACGCAACGTACGCCGTGATGCTTTAGAAGCGATTCGTAAAGCTAAGCTTCCTGAAGACGAATCAAAGCGAACCGAAAAGGATCTTCAGACAGCTACTGATAAATATATCAAAGAAATCAACGACCAGCTTGCTAAAAAAGAAGCTGAACTCTTGGCAGTCTGATCGTGCGCGCAGTTAAACGCATTGTAGTTAAGCTTGGTACGGGAGTTCTCACGTCAGATAAAGGGGAACTTGACCGCTCACGTATATCTTTAATCTGCTCTCAAATTGCTGCGCTTAGGAAAAAAGGAACGGAAGTATTTGTTGTTTCTTCAGGTGCAGTAGGTCTGGGTATGGCGTCTTTAGGTCTTACTAAACGACCCAAAGAGGTGAGTAAAAAACAAGCGTGCGCTTCGATCGGTCAAAGTAAACTCATGCAGGTATGGCAGCAGGAATTTTCTAAATTTTCGATTACAGTAGGCCAAGTTCTTTTAACGCACGACGATTTGCGAATTCGATCCCGCTACCTTGGTGTGCAAGATACGCTTCATCAATTAATCGCTTATGATTCCATACCAGTCATAAATGAAAACGATACCGTTAGTGCAGCAGAAATTAAATTTGGCGATAACGATACCCTGTCAGCAATGGTAGCAAGTCTTGTAGAAGCAGACCATTTGATTATTTTATCCACCGCTCCCGGCTTAATCGATATGAAGGGATCGGGTAAAATTATTCCGATTATAGAAAAAATTACGCCGGAAATAGAAGCAATGGCTGAGGGTACCTCAAATGAACGCGCCGTGGGCGGAATGGTAAGTAAAATCTCTGCAGCAAAACTGGCTACGCGAGCAGGATGCGGCGTTTTTATAGCAAGCGCAGAGGAAAAAGAAGTACTTCCGCGCCTTCTCTCCGGCCAGGGTCCAGGCTCTTTTTTTGTACCAAGTGGTATTCCCCTTGATGCTAAAAAAAGGTGGCTTGCCTATTTTCAAAGGCCTACAGGAACACTCACCGTACATGCCAACGCTGTTGGCCCGCTTAGCGAACACGGGAGAAGTTTATTAGCAGTAGGTGTTGTTCAATCGGTCGGTCTTTATTCAGCAGGAGATGTCGTTAATATTGCAGATCCTAAAGGAATTATATTCGCGCGGGGAACCACCCACTTTTCGAGCAATGAGATCATCCAGGTGATGGGTAAAAAGGAAAACGAACTTAAAGCACTCTTTCCTAAACTGAAACGGTTCGAGGTCGTTCACCGAAACGAATTGGCACTGCTCTAACTTACGTCAAACAAATGAGCTTGGCCTAAACCTAAAACTCTGACGAGTGTTAGGCTAGCGCAAACGAACCATCATGGATTTTACTTTAGAAGACGATCACTCAAGCCCTGGTGGCATACCTCCTATTGATTTTAGAAAAGAACTCAATGACGAGCAGTTTGCAGCGGTTACAGCGCCTCCTGGACCGCTACTTGTACTGGCTGGAGCAGGTTCAGGTAAAACGCGTACGCTTACTTACCGCGTTGCTTGGCTTTTAAGCCAAGGGGTTCGCCCAGGAGAAATTTTACTGCTTACGTTTACTAATAAGGCCGCAAAAGAAATGCTTCAGCGTGTGCATGAATTAACAGGTGTTGAAGCAGGCCAATTTTGGGGAGGTACTTTTCACGGTATGGGTCACCGTGCTTTACGCATGTATGGTGAGGCAATTGGTCTAGAAAAAGGCTTTACGATTTTAGATGCAGACGAAGCCGAAGGCTTACTTAAACAAGCCGTAGAAGAATCTGAAAAAGGTTTTTTCAAAGATAAAACCCATCCAAGACCAGGCCCCCTGCATGACTTGATTTCGATGGGTAGAAATACCGTGAATAGTCTCGAAGAAACGATTACCCGTTATTTTCCTCAGCACGAATCTCTCATTGAAAGTATTCCCATTTTCGCTAGCCGCTATGCTGCAAAAAAGAAAGCAGCTAAGGTACTTGATTATGATGACTTACTTGAATTCTGGCTTAAGCTATTAAAAGAATCTCCTCATACGGCCGCTTATTTCACCCAACGATTTAAACACGTTTTAGTAGACGAGTACCAAGATACGAATAAGCTCCAAGCAGAAATAGTAGACTTAATAGGGGCGCATCACCAAGTGATGGCTGTAGGTGACGATGCCCAGTGTATTTACTCGTGGAGAGGAGCCGACTTTGAAAATATCCTTACTTTTCCGAATCGTCATCCTGGGACAGAGATTCACCGGATTGAAACCAACTACCGCTCTACCCCACAAATTCTAGATTTAGCTAATGGCGTACTTTTAGCTCAACCTAAAGGGCGTCATTTTGAAAAAGAATTAATCGCCGCACGAGAAAATGGCGAGAAACCGTATTTAGTGGAGGCTATGGATACGCGGGAGCAAGCCACTTTTATTATTCAGAGGCTTCGCGGTTTAGCCGACGAGGGTTATTCATTAAAAGATGTCGCAATCTTATACCGCGCTCATTTCCAAGCGCTCGATATCCAACTTGAACTTTCTCGACTTCAAGTCCCTTACCAGATTACGAGCGGCGTACGTTTTTTTGAACAAGCCCATGTCAGAGATTTAATCGCACTGCTCAGATTTGTTTATAATCCCTCTGATTTACCCGCGTGGGGACGCCTAGCTATTTTGCTTCCTAAAATTGGAGATAAGGGTGCACAGAAGTTGCACAGTATTGCGCTAGACATAGCTAAAGCAAAAAAAATGGATTTCTTAGACGCCTTGGATGCACCTGAGGTGATAGCTAAAGTACCTGCCTACTGTAAAGAGGAGTGGCCTCGTTTTACAGCATCCCTTCAGCAAGTGGGTGAAACCATGAAAACGCTTTCCCCAGCCAACACGATCGATGTCGCAATCGATGGTTGGTACGGCGATTATTTAAAAGGCGCTTTCAACAACTACCCTACTCGCTTGGATGATTTAAAATCTATGATTGGTTTTGCAGGGCGCTTCAACGAGATGTCCGAAATGCTTGGCCAAGTGATGCTTTTAAGTACGGAAACCACAAGTCGCTCAGATGATCCCTCAGATGATGCCCTACGGCTTACCACGGTGCATCAAGCCAAAGGGCTCGAATTTCCGATCGTATTCTTGATTGGCTTAGCGGAAAATATGTTTCCCTTACGACGCTCTATTGAGTCAGGAGATATTGAAGAGGAACGTCGGTTATTTTATGTCGCTGTGACTCGAGCTAAAGATCAGCTTTATTTATGCTACCCCAAAGTAAATACTAAGGGAGGTCCTGCTATGCTAATGACTGCAAGTCGCTTTATCGAGGAGCTCTCTCCCGATTTGCATCAACCTTTAAAACTTAAGCGAAGTTACGGCTGGTGATACATTTGCCTTCACAAATGATCTGACTTAATTGACTATCTAAACTTTATGTCCACCCCTTCTTCAGTTGTTGAGCATGTGGTTATTGTTGGAACAGGATGCGCTGGCTTAACAGCGGCGGTTTACGCTGCTCGCTCTAATTTAAGTCCGCTTATAATTGAAGGCCCTCTCCCTGGCGGCCAACTCACAACAACAAGCGAAGTAGAAAATTTTCCTGGCTTTCCAGAAGGAGTAGATGGCTACGAACTTATGCAAAATTTGCGTAAGCAAGCTACTAAATTTGGTGCTCGTTTTGAACAAGCCCTTGTTACAGAAGTTGACTTTACTTCCCATCCTAAAAAGTTAGTCACCTCTGAAAAAACGTTTTTAACTAAGAGTGTTATCATTTCAACGGGAGCATCTCCTCGTATGACTGGCATCCCTGGAGAAAAAGAACTCTACGGCGGAAAAGGAGTTACGACCTGTGCAACCTGTGACGGTGCTTTCTATCGCAATATGGATGTAGCTGTTATTGGTGGTGGTGATAGTGCCGCAGAAGAAGCTCTTTTCTTAACCCGCTTTGCAAGCAAAGTATATTTGGTGCATCGCAGAGATTCTCTGCGTGCCTCTAAGATTATGGCGGACCGCGCAACGTCTCATCCTAAAATTCAAATGGTATGGAACAGCGCTCCTTGTGAAGTCTTAGGCGTAGCTGAAGGAGCCGTAAGTGGGCTAAAAGTACAAGACGTTATAACAGGTCACTTTTCAGTTCTTCCGATTAAAGGCCTCTTTGTAGCGATAGGTCATGTACCTAACACAACGCCTTTTAAAGGTGTTCTCGATTTAGATGAAGCGGGTTATTTAGTCCCTACATTAGGTTCTCAAGTGAAGACCAAGATCCCTGGAGTCTATGTTGCCGGTGATTGTGCAGATCATACCTATCGGCAAGCAATCACAGCTGCAGGTATGGGCTGTCAGGCCTCGATTGAGGCAGAGCGTTGGCTGTCTGAGCATAGTTAAGTCTTTTAACGCTCCTTCAGTAAGCTTCTTTGGATAAGTATTGTTTATCTAAAGAACTCAATGACAATAGGTTAGCATTATAGATTAGAATAGTTCTAATTATTACTTGAAACTGAGTCCTATTAAGGTTCCTTGTCTTTAACTCTTGCTCACATGACTGCTTCAAACATGCACTCCGACCACTTATCCCAACTCCTTGCTGGGACAGGCGTGCGCTCTACTCCCCAGCGCGAGATCGTTTATTCTGTATTAACGAGTAAGCGAGACCACCCCACTGCAGACGAACTTTTTGCACGCGTTAAACATCAGATGCCAAATATATCTTTGGCCACTGTGTATAACTGCCTTGATACCTTGGTTCAGTGCAAGTTGGTACGACTTGTGAATGTGGAACGTGGCGCAACCCGTTACTGCCCTAATTTACATCCCCATGCGCACTTTTTTAATGAAGCAACAGGGGAAACAATCGATATCGAGATTCCTGCTGAAGTACTTGCTCAAGTCAGTAGCGCACTACCCAGTCATTTAAAAGCTAAGTCCGTAGATATTCTCTTTCGCGGCACTATTGATTCATAAGCCACCCTGTCTTTTCTCTAAACTATTCTCATGGCATCCTCACTCGAAATCAAAAACTTGCACGTATCGATCGGCGACAAAGAAATTGTCAAAGGTCTTTCACTCACCGTTAAAACGGGTGAAGTGCACGCTATCATGGGGCCCAATGGCACCGGTAAGTCCACGCTGTCCAAAGCGATCGCAGGGCATCCCGATTATACCGTCACGAGTGGTGATGTTTTAATTGATGGTAAATCCATTCTTGGCATCGAGCCTGACGAGAGAGCACGCGCCGGACTCTTTCTTGCTTTCCAATATCCCGCAGAAATTCCAGGTGTAAGTATTGCAAATTTTATTCGCGCTTCGCTCCAAGCTAAACTTGGTGAAGGCGAGGAGCTTGATGCAACCGCTTACTACAAGAGGCTTTATCAAAAAATGGATATGCTTCAGATCGATCGTAAATTCACTTCTCGTGCAGTGAACGACGGTTTTTCTGGTGGCGAAAAAAAGCGGTGTGAAATTCTTCAAATGGCAATGCTTGAGCCGCGTTTTTCTATGATGGATGAAACCGATTCAGGTCTCGATATCGATGCTCTACGTATCGTATCAGACGGTGTAAACCAACTTAAAGGGGATTCGCTGGGCGTAATAATGATAACCCATTATCAACGGTTATTAAATTATATCGTACCCGATCATGTTCATGTGATGTGGGATGGTCGTATCGTTAAAAGCGGAGACAAATCGCTTGCTCTAGAGCTCGAAGCTAAAGGCTACGAGTGGGTAAAAAAAGAACTTATCAAAGCCTAATCGATTTAACGCTCTACACTTAAACATACCATGGCTAACGAAACGCTTATATCAGAACCTGTCCAAAGCGATAATCCTGTTACTGGGATTGATCAATCCGCAGGTAACTTTAGTTATAAAGTAGACTACGAATTTGATGCAGGTACAGGTCTCTCTGAAAAGACAGTCGAGTACATCAGCGCTGCGAAAAAAGAAGATCCATGGATCAGAGAATTTCGTTTGAAGGCACTTAAAGTATTCGAGTCAAAGCCGATGCCAACGCATTGGGCAACGAAAGATCTCGAAGCAATCGATTTTAATAAAATCCGTTACTATCTTTCCAGTGGTCAAAAACCGAAACGGACATGGGATGAAGTTCCAGATGATATTAAGCGCACCTTTGAGCGGCTTGGAATTCCTGAACAAGAACGTAAATTTCTAGCGGGTGTTGAAGCCCAATTTGATAGCGAAGCTGCTTACTCAAACGTAAAAGAAGCCGTCTCTAAACAGGGCGTAATCTTTATGAATTCAGGAGAGGCACTCCGTGAGCATCCTGAAATTTTCAAAAAATGGTTCGGTAAGGTTATCCCTACAGGTGATAATAAATTTTCTGCATTAAATAGCGCTGTTTTTTCTGGTGGGTCTTTTATTTACGTCCCTAAAGGCGTAAAAGTTTCCCACCCTCTACAAGCCTACTTCCGTATTAATGCCGAGAACTTCGGTCAATTTGAACGTACATTAATTATCGCGGATGAAGGCTCTGAGGTAACGTACATGGAAGGATGTACCGCTCCAAAATTTTCAACGTCAACTCTTCATAGTGCCGTCGTAGAACTCGTTGCCCTTAAAGGCGCTAAGATACAATACATCACGGTTCAAAATTGGGCTGCTAATGTATTTAATCTCGTCACTAAGCGTGGCATAGCCCACGAAGAAGCAGAAATCAAGTGGATCGACTGTAATATCGGCAGCCGACTCACCATGAAATATCCCGGTGTTATCCTCAAGGGACGAAAAGCCCGCGGTGAAGTTATTTCAATTGCACTCGCAAATGATGGTCAACACCAAGACACCGGCGCAAAGATGATTCATGCAGCGGATGAAACAACATCAAACATCATAGCTAAATCGATATCTGTTGGTAATGGTCGTAGTACTTACCGCGGCATGGTTCACATGCCAAAACATCTTAAAGGCTGTAAAAATAATACCGAGTGTGATGCTTTACTCATTAATACCAACAGCCGTACCGACACCTATCCGTCTATCACGGTGCGCGGTGCTGAAAATAAAGTTCAGCACGAAGCGAGTGTATCAAAGGTAAGTGAAGAACAAATCTTTTATATGCGCCAACGGGGACTCACCGAAGCTCAAGCAATGAGTTTATCAGTAAATGGTTTCATTAATGATTTGGCACGCCAATTTCCCATGGAGTATTCGGTAGAGCTAAAACGGCTCATCGATCTTCAAATGGAAGGGAGTGTCGGATAATGAGTACTTCATCAGATGTACTAACTTTAGTAGGACCTTTTACTGAAGACGCTTTTGCAGCATCGCTTGCCTCCCACCAAGGCCTTCCAGCATGGTGGATTGAGCGCAAGCAAGCCGCTTATAACCAATTTAAAACACTCGCCTATCCCAGTAAGACGGACGAAAGCTGGCGCTTTAGTACGCGCAGTGGTTTCAAGCTTGAAGGTTTTTCTGTAGCATACCCTAACACCTCAGCTGCCTCTCTTGACACAGGACTACCTGGAAAACCGGCATTGGTATTTGTAAATAACACACTGGCCTCGGTAAACCCAGTAGATGCAGCTTATTTAAAACAAGGGCTTGTTGTTTCTACACTTAAGCAGGCGCTCAAAACGCACCCTGACGTACTAAAAGCCCATTTCATGGCTCAAACGCAGCGACTTGGCTCAGAAAAATTTGCTTCCCTGCATACAGCTTTTGTCAACGAAGGCGCTTTTATTTATGTTCCAAAAGGCCTTGAAATAAAAACACCTATTACAATCGTTCATTGTGCCCAAGGTGACACAACAACTGTATTTCCGCACACGTTGGTAGTCACCGAGGACCATGCGCATGTAAGCGTAATTGATTATTTTGTTTCCGATTCAAATTCCACTCATTTTTGCTGCGGAGCTAATGACTTGTATGCAGGACATAGCTCTAAGATCACGTATGTTGGTCTACAGAATTGGTCTATCAAAGACTTATGCTTACAGATGAATTCAACGGTTGTACGCCGCGATGCGCGTGCTCAGTCCCTTAATATTCATCTCGGCGGCAATCAAGCACGGCATGAATCATTAAGCCAACTGCAAGCACCCGGTGCTTTCTCAGAGATGTTAGCACTCACGATTGCAAGTGGCGAAAGAGAGTTCGATCAAAGGACACTTCAAATTCATCAAGCGCCAAACACAAAGTCCGATCTTCTTTATAAGAACGTACTTCAAGATAAAGCACGCACTATTTTTTCAGGCCTCATCGTTGTCGATCAAGACGCCCAAAAAACAGATGCTTATCAAAGTAACCGTAATTTAATGCTCAGCGATTCTGCAGAGGCTAATTCACTTCCTGGATTAGAGATACAAGCAAACGATGTCCGTTGTACGCACGGTGCAACCACAAGCCGTGTCGATCCTGAGGAATTATTTTATCTTCAAGCACGAGGAATCCCTAAGCAAAAAGCACACGAACTTCTCGTATTCGGATTCTTCGAAGAAGTACTCAATCGCCTCGAGGATGAAGAACTCCATGCAGCACTGAGAGCTATCATTCAGTCTAAATTCAATTAAGTTTTATAGTTCATGAGCACACCTAACCGAGATCGTACCCTGTCTAGAGAAGTAACAGCGACCCAGATTCCATCGGGAGATAAACACGTACTTACTTCGGGTACTCAGGTCATGGTGCATCAAACTTTAGGGGGAAGTTTTACGGTTCAAACAGACTTTGGTCTTTTCCGCATTGACGGAAAAGATGGCGACGCGATTGGCGAGCAAGTCGCCTCCTCAGCATCGATCGATCATGCTACCTTAGCTGACGGCTCGCCAGATCCCGAGGCAATTTGGGACCAACTTAAAAAAGTATTCGATCCAGAAATCCCCGTAAACATTGTGGACCTTGGTCTGGTTTACACCATGGACATAGTTGAACTTCCTGAAAACACTGGTTTTGGGATTAACGTTGCTATGACACTCACTGCTCCTGGTTGCGGCATGGGTCCAGCAATTGCAGAGGACGCTAAATCAAAAATACTCCTTGTTCCAGGAGTCACCACCGCAGAGGTACGCATCACCTGGGATCCCGCCTGGAATCAATCTATGATTAGTGAAGAGGGTAAAATGAAGCTAGGTTTGATTTAAAGAATAACTTAAACGGACAACTTCAAACGTTGATCCGTATGCCTAGGCACTCAATAGTGGGGACGTATGGCAGTAATAAGCGCATCTATCTTGCCAAGGCGTACCCTTCTTTTAGCAGGGGCGATTATTGCTTTTGCCGGTATCTTTGCCTACCTGAACGGTCTGTCTGCTCCGTTTATTTTTGACGACTTAGATGCAATTGTTGCGAACAAAACGATCCATTCGTTTAGCACTGCACTTTCTCCCTTAGCTGATACCACCGTAAGTGGTAGACCCATTCTTAACCTATCTTTGGCATTTAATTACGCCCTTGGCCATAATTCACCGGTGGGATATCGCGCGGTAAATATCTTAATTCACATTTTAGCGGGATTAACTTTATTTGGTATAGCGCGCAGAACGCTCAAGCGTCCCGCCCTACGCTCGCTCTACGGAAATGATTCTGCAGCACTCGCACTCGCTTTGGCTTTGATGTGGGTCCTTCACCCGCTGCAAACAGAATCTATTACCTATGTCATTCAAAGAGCAGAGTCCTTGATGGGGCTATTTTATCTTTTGACTGTGTATTGCTTTATTCGAGGACTTGAGCTTCAGGAATTAACTCATAAAAATAAAAGTATCCTGTGGTATACTTTAAGTCTACTCGCCTGTTTTTTAGGCATGGGTACAAAAGAAGTCATGGTGTCCGCGCCATTTATTTTACTCTGTTATGACAGAACGTTTGCAGCAGGTAGTTTTAAAGAGGCGTTTAAGGCACGCCTTAAGTGGTATATAGGATTTTTCATTTCCTGGATTTATCTGGGTATACTCATAGCAAGCACAGGAGGAAACAGGAGCGGTTCAATCGGTTTTGGTATTGGAGTATCGCCTTGGCTTTACTTGCTCACTCAATTTAGAGCACTCACTACCTATATCAGTCTTTCGCTTTGGCCTCATCCTTTAATATTTGCGCGCGGCCCCGTTTGGATCACGAACGCTACTGAAATTATTCCTCATGCCATAATCATCGTAGGCTTATTTGTGGGAACACTCGTTGCGTTTAGAAAAAATACCCCGTTAGGTTTTTTAGGGATATGGTTTTTTGCTATCCTTTCTCCAACATCAAGTATTGTTCCTGGCACGACACAAATGATTGTAGAACACAGGATGTATCTTCCCTTACTTGCTGTACTTACATTAGCTATTTTAGGCTTATATGCCTTAGTGAGTAAACGAACTACAGCCATCTTTATCGTTCTTTGTCTCCCCTTAGGTTACCTCACCACACTACGTAATGCCGTGTACTTAAGTTCAGCTAGCCTCTGGAAAGATACGGTTATGAATGAACCTAGTAATGCCTTTGCCCAGTTAAACTACGGCGTAGAGCTTTTAAAATTAAGCCAGTATGACGACGCTAAATCTCATTTAGCCTTAGCGCTTAAATTACAGGCTACCTCGATTGAAGCGGTTACAAATTTAGGTATACTTTCTATAAAGACAGGGGATAAAGAAAATGCTGCACGCTATTTTGAGCAGGCTCTGAAGTTACCCCATGTTTCTGCCCAAACACAAATCGATGTTGCTAATTCTTACTTAGAATCAGGTGATGTAACGGGTGCTCTTAAGCATTACGATGCGGCGCTTCGTCTTAACCCGCACAGTACAGAAGCAGAATGTAATTTAGGTATCGCACTACTTAGGTCAGGTCGCGTGATTGATTCACTTCCCCACTTCGATAGAGCTATTGAAAACGATTCTGACTTTACTCCTGCCCATTTTAACCGAGGCAATGCACTTAGACGCATTGGTCATATCGATGAAGCCTTAGCAGAATACAAAGAAAGCTTGCGCCTTAACCCCCGCTTTAGCGACGCCTCCCTTAATTTAGGAAACTTGCTTTTGCAGGAGGGGAAACTAAATGACGCGATCGGCTATTTTCAAGACGTGCTTAAAGTACAACCTGATTACGCTGAAGCTCATAATAGCCTAGGTCTAGCCTTGGCGAGCGCTCATGCTTATAAAGAAGCCATTGCAGAATTTAAAGAAGCGCTAAGACTTAAACCAAATTACCCTATAGCACTGTCTAACTTAAAGCGTGCGGAGGCCGCACATAATTAATATCGTATTCTTCATGAAAATAACTCGTACCTTCATACAGCGTTTAGTTTTCACCGCTTGTTTCGGCATTATTGTAGCACTGGTTCCCATGCATGCCCAAGCCGTTACCCAAAAAACGCTTTTTAACGGCAAAGATTTATCCGGGTGGAAATTGATCTCTCCAACAAACGCTATACTTTCTAAAGTCTGCACCGTGGATAATGAGGGCATAATGCATGTTAAAGGTAAACCCTCGGGCTATTTACTTTACGATGACATCTTTGTTAATTACCGCTTACACATCGAATGGCGCTGGCCAGTAAATGCCGCTAAAAACAGCAACGGTGGTATCTTAGTTCATATTTCATCGGGTCCCATTGATCGCAACACTTGGCCGTTATGTTTTCAGTTCCAAACTAAATTATCTCGCGCAGGGGATATTCTTCCAATGGCAGGTGCGCACTTTAGTGAGGCGTTGTCCACTCCCCCTGATGCCAAGACGCCTCAACTCGATAGGAAAAAAGACAGTAGTGAGAATTCACTCGGGGAATGGAATAGTTACGATATAGAATGTAATCATGGTGAAATGAGCTGTAGCGTAAATGGCGTAGTACAAAATCATGTTACCCAAGTAAATCCTGCCTCTGGCCAAATCGGTATCCAACTAGAAGGTACGCCTTACGACTTAAGACAGATTAGTCTTACTGTACTTCCTTAACACCTAATGACTTCAGCTTCACCTGATGCACACGAAAAATTTAAACGGTGGCTTCCACTCCTTCTTGCTTCGCTTGCATCAGTAGGTCCTTTTTCTATCGACGCATACCTGCCCTCTATGGCAGAGATTGGCAGCGTACTCAACGCTTCTCCTTACGCGGTTCAATCAACTTTAACCGCGTACATGGTTCCTTTTGCTATCATGATGCTCTGGCATGGAGCACTTTCTGATGCGTTAGGTCGAAGAACGGTTATACTATGGGGCGTAGGTCTATTTGCTGTTGCTTCCGCAGCCTGTGCGATGGCAACGAGCATACAGACCTTACTTGTCTTTAGAGCCTTTCAGGGTATGGCTGCTGGAGCAGGCATGGTTGTAGGCCGAGCTGTCATTCGAGATTTATATCACGGTGCGGATGCTCAGCGTGTGATGTCCCACGTTTCTCTTACCTTCGCTATTGCTCCGGCCGTTGCACCTGTAATAGGTGGGTGGCTACAAGTTTGGTTTGGTTGGAGAGCAATCTTTATTTTCATCGTAGCTTTTAGCTCCCTTGCATGGTTTGTGTGCAAAGCAATTCTTCCAGAAACACTTCTACCAGAAAAGCGTCAACCCCTGCATCCGCTTTACTTAGGGCGTATGTACTGGAGTGTAGCAACATCACCCCGATTTATAGCAGCTTCGCTCGCGCTCACGTTTAACTTTTCGGGTATATTTATTTATATAACTTCAGCCCCTGTTTTTTTAATGCAGCACCTGCATGTTCCAGAAACAGGATTCATTTGGCTCTTTGGCCCGGTCACTGCAGGCTCAGCAACAGGGGCATGGATATCGGGACGCTCTGCAGGAAAAATAACGCCCTATAAAACACTACGTATCGCTTATTCCTTCATGGTAAGTGCAGCGCTTATCTGTGTAACCTACCATTATTTTTTTAAACCATCACTTCCCTTAAGTGTCGTCCCTCTTTATTTCTATGCTTTAGGCATGTCCCTTGCCTTCCCTTCTCTTACGATTGTTGCATTAGATTTATTTTCAAAACAACGCGGCCTCGCTGCCTCATGTACGAGTTTTATTTCTACCTCAGGTGCTGCACTCAACGCTGTCATTGCTCCGTTGGTATGGGGATCCGTGTTTTCTTTATCTCTCACAGCCGCCTGTGCAATGCTAGCAGGTTTAATTTCGTTTATAATCTTTGTTGTTTCAGGAACGAAAGAACCTACGCACAACGAATCTGCAGCTGAAGTCTTGTCCCACTAACTTTTAAAAAGCGGTTCAAACGCCCAACGCTTAGCAGAAAAAAGTCCTTTATCACTGAGCTTTATATCTGGGATCACTAATAGAGCCATAAATGACAACGTCATGAAAGGAGCCTTAAGCAAACTTCCAAGTCGTTTAGCAAGTGCGTCACACTGCATATATTTTTGTGCGACTTTATCTCCTCTCTGATTTGCCATAAGTCCAGCAATCGGCAGGGGAAGCAGTTCTGACCTATTTCGTCCCACAACACTTAAGCCCCCTTTATTTTTTATCACCAAATTTGCAGCTTCCGCCATCGCATCGTCATTTACACCCACTACTACAATATTATGGGAATCATGAGCTACGCTTGAAGCAAGTGCCCCATCCGTTAAACCAAATCCACGCACAAAACCTAATGCGAGTGGCGCTTTTTTTTCATACCTATTAATGACTGCTAGTTTTAAAATATCTTTAACAGGATCAGATACAACATAGCCTTTCACACAGTTAGGCTGTGCAGAGAAAGACGTAGTGATAAGCTGACCATCGAGCGCCTGTATCACCTTAAGTTTTCCTGGTTTTGCTTTAATAGCAAAATCGGCGGGTTTCTTTTCGGTTACTTTAAACTGATTTATAACTAAAGGCTTTTTATACGTGAGTAGACTCTTGCCGTCTTGAGCGACTAACTTTCCTTTCAAATACGTTTCTTTTACTCTGAAATGCTCTAAACTATCTACGACTACAAAATCTGCGGGATCACCTTTTTGAAGAAGTCCTACCTTTAGCCCATAGTGTTTTACTGGATTTACACAGGCACACATTAAAACATCAAACGGATCAAAGCCTAGCATGAGTGCTTTTCGAATATGGGAGTCGATATGGCTTTGCAGGAGTAAATCAGGATGTAAATCATCGCAGCAAAACATACATGATTTAGCCTGGGTTTTAAGTAGCCCACTCAGAGCATCAAAATTTCTGGCGGCAGAGCCTTCTCTCATTAAAATCTTCATCCCGGATTTTAATTTATCCTTAGCCTCCTCTAAGGAAAAACATTCATGGTCTGTCGTTATTCCAGCTGAGGCATAATTATAGGCATCTAGACCTCGTAGCCCGGGGGCATGCCCGTCCACGGGTTTCCCTAAAGCCTTAGCATAGGCGATCATTCCTAACAAAGCCTTATCTCCAGCAAGAACCCCTGGAAAATTCATCACCTCACTTAAATAACCAATTTCTTTTCGCTTCAGCAGCTTTTTTACATCGTTTAACTTTAACTGTGCGCCCGCTGTTTCAAAGGGTGTTGCGGGAACACAGGAGGGAGCTCCAAAGCAAAAATTAAAGGGCGTACGTTTTGCTTCCTTGATCATGTAATCGACTCCTTTTAGGCCAAGTACATTAGCTATTTCATGGGGATCAGAAACAGTAGCTACGGTTCCATGCACCACAGCTAATCGAGCAAATTCTGCGGGTGGAAGCAGCGAACTCTCAATATGGATATGAGCATCCACGAACCCCGGCATAATTAATTGTTTCGCACGTACCTTACTGTCTTTTTTTATCCGAACAATATGCCCCTTCTCAACCTCGAGTGTTCCAAGAAAATGCGTACGGTTGAGAACATCCACAATATGACCAGAGATACGCTTAAGGCTCATAAGGTATTAAATTGAGGTTTAAGTATCAAAAAGCAACCCACCTTGCTTGCGCTTGAGCACTTGCCAATCTTAAAAGCCTGTACACTGTTAATTAAGTATGCACTTCGATCAATTCCAACCAGGACTTAACCAACCTATCCCGCGTCACGATGATGATGAAGATGAGGAAGATACGGAACACTCCTTAGAGGCCTCTAAGGCATCTCCAGTTACGCACATGATCCAGCGTAAATTCTTAGCCCAACGTAAGATTTTTCTTTGGGGAGCTGTTACCGACGAAACGGCTAAAGATATTACTGAAAAACTACTTTACCTCGAAGCCTCTGCTCCAAACAAAGAGATTACATTCTATATCAACACACCCGGTGGATCTATCACTGCAGGTATGGCTGTCTATGACACCATGAAGATGATTTCATCTCCTGTAAGTGTTGTAGTCACAGGTATGGCAGCCTCCATGGGTTCAATTCTTTTAAGCGGAGCATCAAAAGGAAAACGCTTCGTTTATCCGCACGCCAGAGTGCTTATCCATCAACCACTTATTTCTGGCCGTTTCATTGGTCCAGCTACGGATATCAATATCCAAGCACAAGAAATGGAAAAGTTGAGAACAGAATTAAATCAGATTCTTGCTACCGCTTCAGGACAGCCTATGGAAAAGATATCTCGAGATACTGATCGCGATTTCTACCTCAATGCTCAAGAGGCAATTGAGTACGGTCTTGCTGACAAAATCGTTAAAAAGCTCTAAGTTAAAAGCCGATCTAAATGATCGGCTTTTTTATTTAAAAGTCCTACCACAGTTTAAGCCTTTCGCTTAACTTGAGTGCTGTAGATGGAGGTATATCCAAACAAAGCGAGCGCTAAACTTACAATAACAAACCAGTCACCGTATTGGACATAAAAACTAAGTTTACCTATCCACCTAGAATCTCGCTCTACATCGATTGTCTGAGTACCACGTATATAAATAGAGCCTTGGTTGTCTTTAACATGAAAGCGCACAATACCAAATTCGTCGATCCATCCACTCCATCCTGAATTGCCATCTCTAAGCACAGGGCGCCGTGTTTCAACAGCACGAAGTACAGAATGCGCGGCATGTTGCACAGCTGCACCTGCTTCACCGTACCACGCATCATTGGTGGGAACAAACAATACATCAGAACCCGCTATTACACTCTCACGTGCTAGCGAGGGATAGGTATCTTCATAGCAAATGAGAGAACCAAATGCGGTAGAACCCATAGGAAGACTTACGACGGCGGGTTCAGCAGTTTGTCCTGGTGTAAAATCAGACCCAATAGGAACAACCTTAGAGAGCCATCCGAAAATGGGTCGTAAAGGTATATATTCTCCGAAGGGAACCATGTGACGCTTTGCATAT
>Ga0114960_10000825_pt1 | contig 25409 bp, 11 predicted proteins | sample C_130625_MF_Meta_FD_92637 | JGI IMG/M metagenome (GOLD analysis project Ga0114960, IMG submission 92637) | Freshwater microbial communities from Lake Croche, Canada to study carbon cycling - C_130625_MF_MetaG | ecosystem: Environmental > Aquatic > Freshwater > Lake | place: Lake Croche, Canada... | reverse complement strand
TGCCGGATCAGGAACAGGAAATAATGTTTCTGTTCTAGGAGTAGTAGTATATTCAAATTTTTGACCAATTAAATTTTCAAAATTGCCGCCCAAAGAAAAAGAGAACTTCTTTTCTGTATTATTATTAATAAATCTAAAAGAGTCCATCATAGAAGCATCTCCAGACAAGTAAGGCATTGAATAATAACTATTGGAATCAACTGCTCCAAATATTGTTCTAGGTCTTATCGAAACAATTGCATTATTATTTATGCCTATTGCTCCATAGCCAGAGATGTTTATATTAACTGTGCCCCCAGAAGGTATAAGTTTAAAAGTAGTAAGATTTTCATTTCTTTCTCCTTGGCCAGGAACAATACCACTATTTAAAATAAATCCCTCTATAAGAGTTTCAGAGCATCCCCCCGCAGCATATCCAGATTTAGAAAGGGCTTCCCCGTCAACAATAAAATCTCCAGAAGGAACAATAGAATTATTCTTAAATACGCAAAATTCAACATCTCTATCAAATGGACCGATATTTAATCCGCCAGTAGAATATAATCCAGAAAAGGGTCCACTACTTACTCCGCTTTGTAAAGGATAAAAATTATTTTTTAAATTAAAATCATAATAATATTCAGGATTCGAATTAACCTTTCTTGCAGTGACAGTTACGCCAATAGGAGAAATAGTTGGAGATGTAAATGGTTGATATTTCCAATCAAGATAATATGGATTATAAAAAAGACCCCTTGTAAAAATATCTAAATTACCACTATCTAAAGATAATAAAAATAAATTTTTATCAAGCAGCGGCCAACGAACAACAGATTTTCCATCTCCACAATATTTAAAAGTAGTTCCCCAAGTATCGCTTTGAAAATTAAGCCATTTATCTCCTATTATTCCCTTGCTATGATATCCACCTTCCAAATTTGATCCATTACCACTTCTTCCACCAACATATTCATAAAAAATTGGATCACGCCCATTATATCCTCCAGCACCATCTACCAATCCCATATTTCTTATAGAACCATTATTAGAAAAATTTGAATAAGTTGAGCCTATCTTATTTGTAAATAAAGACTCTTGCATTTGAGTATTTACATTTAAACTAGATGTTGATAAATCAAAAATAGGAGGAGTATAAAGCATTTCGCCAGAAAGCTTAATCCCTTGATATCCCCAATAAAATCCACCACCATTTGTTTGAATATTAATTATTGTTTTATATAAACCGCTGACTCCAGTATAAATTTTTCTTGTAGTATATTCTCCAGTTATACGAACACCATTTTTAAAAGTTGTAGATGGATAATATCTATATTTTTTTGAGTTTAAATGTAACTGAGTGCAATAATCTGTAGAAGGAACATAAAATGCGTTTACAGAATCGTTTGGCAATATTGCTTGATAAAAGAAAGCTCCCTCTGGAGGATACAAAGATGTATTTTTATAAAAATTATAAGTATTTTTATAAGCAGAATCATTAGGGGTAAATGGCACAACCATCTCTGTTTTTAATCCAGTTGGATTATAACTTACATCTGCACGGATTATTTTTTGATTAATTTTGTCACCACCTAAACCAGATAAAAGATAAAATTCTCTGACAGTTTCTTCTTTTACATTTATCACATATGAATATTTATATGGAAAACCATTAGTTCTAGCATTATATATAGAAAATGCATATTGAGCATTAGGATACAAAAAATTAACATTATATGTAGCAAAAGGACCGCGAGAATAACGTGGTAAATAATTTTCTACTTTTTGAGAAGAATAAATACCACTATAATTATAGCCATTTGTGAATACATCATCTGGCAAAGGGGCAAAATTACCACCCCATTCAATGTTATAAGCTCCAATTCCGGAATTAGTATTAAAATAATAATATCTTATTTGTTCTCCTGTAGAAAAAACACCCGTAGAAGAATCTCCAGTAATAATTTGAGCATATTGAGTAGAAATACCAAATGTTTTATTATCACTTAATCTTTTATATCCACTAATATAGTTTACAATAGAATATTTTGCTGCATTTTTATATCCAGAATATTGAGCTAATAAATCATATTGACTAATACTAACTCCGCCACTTGAATAAGTATAACCAGTATATATAAATCCAGCATTGGATTGTAAATTTGCCGTGCTAGACACTTGATTAGAAAAATTATCACCAATAGATAGACATTTTCTAAAAACATCATCATATGTACTCATACCAGATGAATTGAATTCAGTATCAATATTTATTGGATTAATATTTGATAAAGTATCATGACTAGCATTTTTACCAGAAAAAATATTGTATTCAGAAACCTGTATATCTCTAATTGATGTTTTGTTTAATCCTGCGCTACTTGAAGTAGAAATTGATGGACGAATATTTACAGAAGCAAAGTCTTTTAAACTTCCAGTTCCAAAATTATTACTATCAAAAGTTTGATAAAAAGCAAATCCTGGCAATGTAGAATAATTACTTAATTGAGGTTGACCAACATAATCAAAACAAGTTAAACTTCCATCTTCATTATCTGTTACATTCAGATATGGAGTATGAGCCTGTTGATAAGTCCCACTTTGATAAAGATAGTTTTCAAGATTTAAAGCCCTTTTTAAAACCCTGCCTGTATCTAATTTAGGATTGGTATTTATATGTGAAAAATGAGAAGCCCAAGAATCATTCAATTCTAAATTAACAAATTTCCAGCCAGTCCAACTATTTAACGTACCAGTGTAAGCGCAATCAGAATCACATTGATTATTTGTGGCGGTTCCAGGGCAATATTTATATAAATTCCATTTACTTTGATTATCCCCCTGATGCATTCTCATCAAGGGTAATCCAACTCCACTATAATCTTTCCATAAAAAATAAGTATTGGCAGTAGAAGTTAAATCATCCTGACTCCAATGACACACTCCATCATCGGTAAATATATGAGTATGTCCATATCCATACTCACCACTTGCGCTAATTGCGCCAACTCCATCTATTTGAGCGCCAGACTTTAAAGAAATAAAATTCCCACTATCATTTAAAAGATAAGAATATATGACGCGATTATTTGAAGAAAAATCCCTATTATTATTTGCTATTGCATTGTCAAATCCGATATAAGCTTCAGAAACATCAGAATAAAAATATCCAGAAGTTGCTGGCCCATCATTAAATGTCCTAAAAAATTTTATACCTGTAACTGGTCCAACATATGAATCTTGATCAAAACAAGGAAGCGTTCTATAAACAGTTGTTATTATTTGACCAGTTGGGGTATTTATTGTTACAGAGTCTTTAATACATGTTGGATTACTTATTGAAAGACCAGTATACGAAATTTCTCCAGAAATATAATAATATTGATTTTCTGCATCTTTTATTAATTTAGCTAATTCTGTATTGCTTTCTGGATGAGAGAATAAATCATATGAGTCATACCAATTATAATTAACGGTTTTAAGTATAGCGTTTGCAGGAGAAACGCTTATTTCAGAGTTGAAAGTTGCAAGAGAAAATTGATCAGTAATATTAATAATTTGATCTTCAGTGAAAGAAGATGGGGGAGTTCCATTATAGATATTACTATATAGCTTATTTATATAAATTTGTTGATATTGCAATTCAATATTTGAATATGTACTAAAAGCATATATTAAAGCTGCAATCCCAATTTTTGAGGCTTGATTACCAGAAATTAAACTTTCTAAATGTTCCCATTCTCCCCCGTCGTCGAAACCAAGAGTTGAAAGTAAATTTAGATCCGCTTTAAATAAATTATAAATATAAGTGCCATCACTTGTGCTTCCACCAAAAGCCCTGCTTAAATTTTGCAATAAGCTTAAAGTAGAAGATGGAGCTTTCTTTTGCGAACGGACATATATCGCAGTAGAAGCTAGACCATATATTTGATTTGCAACACTCATTGTTTATTATATATTATTATGTGGGAGGAAATGGATAATTAATAGCAGAAGTCGCTGTATTTGTAGCAGAAACGAAATCTGGAACATTCTTTTCAGTATAGCAAGATGCCCCCAAATTTATTGTTGGAGTTATATAATTACAATGGTCTGCGCCGCCGTCAGTACATGGCGAAAGCCCGTTAATTGACTTGCCAATTGATGTTAAATACTTATGGTGAGGAGTACCAAATGGTCCTCTAAATGCAACTCCTTGTATGTCTACAGTTTCTGTAACAAAAGAGTCATTATCATTAAATTTGTTGTTTGGTACAATTTTATATCCTGCGCCATTTGGCATAGCAGTAGTCAAGCCTTGATACTTGCCCCCAGGAAGAATACCATTCCCATATCTTATACTCAAACAGGGGTCAAAACAATCTCCATTCTCCAAATCAGAATCATCGCAACCATATAAATTAAATTTTGGATATTTAGCTAAATACTCACCAGAATTCATATAATCTCTAGCAAGACTTGGCGGAAGTTCTGGTGTATCTTGACTTGGTTCTTTTTGTCCAACCCAAACATTACCATACCTAACTGCTCCTCCATTTCCATAAGTAAATCCAAATCTAGTACTTTTTACATTGAGCGAGCCTTGGGCACCACCAAAAACTTGTAATCTATTCTCGTTCATTTGGCTAATATAATCCTGCTGCGCTTGACTTGGGTCATTGTATTTTCTAAAAAGACCATAAACAGCAGGAGCATCATACATGGCGCTATAATTACTATCCCAACCATAAGAATAAAACCCCTCAGACATTCCATTGCCATTTCTATCTCTATTATGAGCTTTCATCTTCCATTGATAGGCATAAGGACCAAACATTGGATATCTCTTTAAATATGAATTAGTAGGTTTACCAAGCCAAAAGTATTGAATAGAACTATTTGTTTCCCTCAAAGCGGGGCTCATATAATTATAATTAGTAACATTTTTCTTTTTCAATGGGTCACAATAGACATAAAAAGCATTAAATCCTTCTATCCAATAAAGCATGTTTCTTCCAAGAGCATTTTTATTCCAACCACACTCTGTTCCACCAAGAGTATTTTTTAATAGATTATCTTTTAATTTTTGAAAAGCTTGTGGACTTAATTGTTTTGGAGTTTGCTCTAAATCACTTTGTGGGCTCTTATATCCAAAACTATGAATTGTTCCCAAATTATTCCCATATTGCCATTGACCAATTCCTGGACTCATTGTCGCGCTGCTTCCATTATACGAATAATTAGTAGGAACATAAAGCTCTCCAGCATTTCCTAATTGCTGCCACTTTACTCCGTATCCAGCAGTTGTTGTCACGCCAAATAATGTAAAAGGCTCAGGAGTATAAGCTATCGCTTTTTGCATAGTTGACCAATGAACAATACCATTCATTACAACTTTTACTCCTTTTTTACCCGCAGGCATATCTCCATTGACACAAGTAGGTAAATGATTCTTTCCATAAAGCATATCGCCTTGAACTTGAGATAGTTGTTTTTGATATTTCACTAAAGAACCATAATGCAAAAACCTTCCCCAAGTTTCTTTTAAACCTCTAGTATCATTTAAAGTTCCTGGCGAATAACTTTGTAATGCCCCACCGTATTTCCAACTCCCCACGAATCTATATGAATACACGTCTCCATACCCTCTATTTGGAGGAGGAATTTGAGCTTCAATAACGCTTTCTGGAATATAAATATCATCACGCGCAAAACCTGCATATTTACTTGCTCCAACAGTTTGCATTGCAACAGTCGTTGTCCCATCAGTAAAAGATATAGGAATATTAATCTTTGCATTTCCACCATTTTGAACAGAAATATCAAATTGCAGATTTCTATCAATAAATAATTCGGACGCTTGACTGATTCTTATTCCAAATCTTCCTCTAGCTATGCAGAAATAATAATATAAGTCGTCACTTCCATATATTGCACCTTTCTTAAAGGTCATATAAAAATTATTACGACGGGCTTCATCATACATGGGAGTATCCATATATTTATATGACCAAGCTGGATTTGGAGAAAAAACTGGATCACAACTCTTTGGATGAATCAAAGTGCAAGATGGTCCATCACCCTCTAGACAACACCAAGTTCCATTAGGATCAGAAGGTTGAAGTGGCGGCGCACCAGTCTCACTATGATATATATCAGTTAAAGAAGTTATTGCAAAATATCCACTTGTTAAAAAATTATCAAAATTATTATTACAAGCACTTTTTGCAATACGATACCATTTGTAACTTAATGGATATTTATTTTTGTAAGAAGAATCTACGACTTTTAATTTTTTAGTCCAATACATTATCTCAGGATAACGATTGTTCATTTTGTCTTCTGGAATGGTATGATAATCTACTGCAAAAGAACGGAAAGTTGGGGATTGTCCAATTTTACAATAAGCAGTCTGAATTGGCTGTTGTGTAAATATTGGAGTAAAACAAGAGAAATTATCTTGTATTTTATTTATTCCATTGTACCCTAAAGCCATCCAGCCGCCACCAACTGAATTTGTACCACCTGTAATAGTTGTTTTTGTTACAGTCTCTCCACTAGAAAAAATATTACCAGTTATTGCCCCAGCGTATCCATCCACGGGCAGCATTGAACCTTTTGTCGAATTGAAAAATCCTGGATAAAAATAAGAATTTCTTAAAACAGCAATAGAATTCAAATATGTAGACAAACCTTCTGCATCCTCACCATCACCATATGCCCCCAAGAAATAACGCTTCTCTATCCCAGTATCATTAAATTGAGTTCCCCTACCAAATGTATCTAATAATTTACCCCAAGAATAACTATCTAAATAATTTCTAGACTTGTCATAGCCGAAAAGAATTTTATTAGAAGGATATAAATCAATTGCATTGCCCCTCGTATAATTTTCTAAATATCGAGCTTGAAACCTTCCATTCCTAGAACTTTCTAAAGAAGAATAAAAATTCGTATCAACACTTCCATCACTATTTAATATTACTGCAGCAAATTGAGACTCTAATTGATTCCAATAATACATGTCTTCAGGCTTTAATAATTTACTAATAGAATGTTTTAAAAACTTATAATTAGAATTATTATTTAAAATAGAAGAAAGATTACCTGTATCATAAATGGTATAATTGTCATCAGTACTAACCCACCAATTATTATCTGTCAATAGGTCATTTTTGCCATTTGGATAATTAGCAAAAAAGTCACTTAAATAAGTATTAATTATTCCAGCAAATCCTGCATAAGAATTATTTAAATATTGATAACTAGAAGAACTAGAGAAAGAAGAATAGTTTGCCCAAAGAAAAAATAATTTATTTAAAGCAAAAAAATCACTATTTGACTGCTCTGCTCTGGCAACATTTAGCAAATTGTCATAATCAGAGAAACTATAAGATATACCTTTATCATTTTGTGGTTGACCTTCATTTGGAGTAATATAAGAATAGCCATTTCCTGGTAATTCTTGCGCGTTATCATTGCCCCTTGCAGGATAACCAGAAGAAGGATATGTTAATTCTGGACTAATACAACCATTGAAAAATCTTGTACCATAAAATCCAAATTTATTCAAGGATGCATAATAAGGAACATCAAAATGATAAGATGGACAAGCATAAATTGCTGCGCCAAAAGTGTGTGGAAGAAAATCTACCCCATTTGGACATTGTCTATTTTCCCAATAATGATCGCTATCAGAGAGCGTATATTTGAATAACTGACTGCCATAATTTGAGCTGTTAGGAGTTTTTGCCAAACCAGCATTTGCATCATCTTGAGCTTGATAACCATTGGTAAATGGAAAACCGTCAGAATTCTCTTTAAAAAGAAAATGCCAAATATTCCACCAATTAAAAGCGTCAAAATGTCCTTTATTTAATTCCCCAAGAGTATCAGGCACATCTAATAATAAACTTCTTATTTGAGTTCCATTTGTCTGGGTAATTTTACTTTCTGCAAGCATTCCAAAACATAATGATGTATTTAATGTATTATTCCCTCCAGCAGTCGAATAAGCTGGCAATGGCCTCCCATATGAATCATATAAAACAGTATGTAATACTTGTTCTGATTTTGTTCCATCTCCATTACTAACATAAGTTCCAAGTCCAGAAGTTGTCTCTGAATATCTACTTGCTGTCCTTAAATCAAAAATATCAAGTGAACTAGGGATAGGGTTAGTATTATAAAATGTATTACCAGCAATTGCCCCCGCCGTTCCACCAATCAATTTATACTGAACCTCATTCCAATAATAAACCACTGATAAATCTTGAGGACAACCTATTGCTGGAGAATTAATAAAAGAGTTAGAATTTGCATTTAAATTATCTGTTGAAGCAGTAATTCCATTATCTGTTTGAGAAACAATACCAAAAATATCATTATATTCTGTTGTCGTTAAGGAAGCGCAATTTCCATCTTCAGCAAGTGCGTCACGTCCATCTTGATTAGATATAAAAACTGTTGTATTTTGCCCAAAGGGTGGAGATATATATCCTTCTGGATGAAAGGCGTTATAATAATTATATCCATTGAACCATGTTTGCGCATCTTGCCCGAATCCATGACACGCTCCAAATAAAGGAGAAGCAAGGCGATAATATAAATATCCAGAAGCATTACCAGCGTCAGAAGCCCCAGAAAGATAAGTTTTTGAAAAATTTGCTCCAATTGCGTAATATCCACTGTCAATATTCGCGCCCCCATCAGAATAATAAACAAATATTCCAGTAATTCCTTTTGGATCTATATTTTTTGATGCCCAAAAACTAGATAGGTCAGTATCCACTGGATTAATGAAAATACTGTATCCGCCATCAAAGACGTTATTTTTAATTGAATTGTTGCCTGAAAAATTCATCTAATTATTAGAACCTTTAACCTATATATTCTATAATAAAATACACTGATATGATACAACTTTACCACCCTAACAAGAACAATACAGGATTTGCCTGTTCATTCTCACAGTCTGACAAAGACAATACTATTTTCGCAACTTTACTAAAGCAAGCAGGCTGGAATGCCCAGCAGGGAATTGGCACCTTTAAGGAAAGTAGGAATGACCCTAAAAAGAACGTTAATATTAAATTGGAAACTGTAGAAGCCACTGCAATATTAGATTGTATTGACAGAGGTCGCGCATTTTCAACAATGCATGATGGAGAAAAGCAAATCAAGTGTATCCAATTTAGTCCTTGGATGAATAAAGTTGCAGAAGGAGAAAAACCCACGCAAAGAGGATTTTCTTTTTCAATCTCTGTTACAGACAAAGACGATTCAACAACAAAAAATAGTTTTTATATTGGCTTAACTTTCGCAGAAGCAAGATTGATTAGAGAATTTCTAGTCTTCGCTTTGGCAAAGTCTTTTGTTAGAGTTCAAGCAGTTAACCTATAAAATATGACAAAGAAAAAAGTATTAATTCATTCTGATTATCCTTTATCCAATACTGGTTTTGGTAAAAATTGTAGAAATTTATTGGAGCACTTATATAAGACAAATAAATACGAACTTGTCAATCTTGCAGTGGGAGCTTTAAGTAGTAATAATCAAGAACTAGACAGAACTCCATGGAAAACTATTGGCACAGTTAACCCAGAAAAAATTCAACAAATTCACCAACAGAATGACCCAAAAAATTGGGATGGTATCAATAGAATGGCTGGATATGGCGCATTCTCAATTGATGACGCAGTAAGTCAAGAAAAACCAGACGTATTAATCTCTATTCAAGACATTTGGGGTATTGATTTTTCTATTGAAAAACCTTGGTTTGATAAGATTACTTCAGTTTTATGGACAACCTTGGACTCTCTTCCCATTTTAGACAAAGGTGTTATTGCCGCAAGTAAATCAAAACATTTTTGGAGCTGGGCAGACTTTGCAACCAAAGCACTCCATAAAATTGGTCACAATCATGTTAAAACAGTGAGGGGTACATTAAATGTTTCTAATTTTTATAGACTTTCAGAAGCAGAAAGATTAGAGATAAGAAAGAAAAATAAAATAGATAAAGATACTTTTATTGTTGGCTTTGTTTTTAGAAATCAATTAAGGAAAAGTGTTCCAAATTTAATTCATGGTTTTAAGATTTTTAAACAAAATAATCCTAAAGTAAAAGCTAAATTATTATTACATACTTCGTGGGTAGAAGGATGGAATATTCAAAAACTGTGCGCAGAACATAATGTCCCCTTATCTGATGTTCTTACAACTTATGTATGCAGAAACTGTGGAAAGTATGAAATCAAGTCTTTTATAACTAATGATGAAGACTGTCATTCTTGCCGCTCTCAAAAAGCTCAGACAACAACTGGTCCAGGATTTGGCGTCAATGAGTCGCAGCTAAATGAAATTTATAACCTAATGGATGTTTATTGTCATCCTTTTACTTCTGGTGGACAAGAAATACCTATTCAAGAAGCAAAGCTGACTGAATTAGTCACCCTTGTTACAAATTATAGTTGCGGCGAAGATTCTTGCGAATTCGAAGCGGGTTCATTGGCTCTTGAATGGGCAGAGTATAGAGAACCAGATACAATGTTTATCAAAGCCAGTACTTATCCAAGCTCAATTGCAAAACAATTGAGTAAAGTTCTGGAAATGAAGCCCGAAATTAAAAAAGAACTTGGTAAAAAAGCCAGACAATGGGTAATTGATAATTTTTCAATAGAAGTTGTTGGAAAATATATTGAAGACTTTATTGATGCATCACCTATTGTGGATAAAGAAAAAGCTTTTAAAGCTGAAATATCTCAACCAAATCCTCATTATCATGTTCCTGAAATTCAAGATAATGGTGATTGGATCCTAAGTCTTTATCACAACATTTTAGATCAAAAAAGAGTTGATAAAAATGATGATGGTTATAAACATTGGATACATAGACTTAGCACTGATTTAAACCGCCAACAGGTTGAACAATATTTTAGACAGGTGGCTTTTAAGTCTATTGAAGACGGTAAAGGAGGAGGTAAGAAATTTGAAGACTTCTTAAATAAAGATGACAAGGGAAGAGTTATCGTTGTTCTTCCAGAAAGCGCGGAAGACATTTATTTAGCTTCATCTCTATTTAAGTCAATCAAGGAAAACTATCCTGAGTGGGCATTGTATGTTTCCACTAAGGCGGAATATAGGGATATAATCCAAGGAAATACGCTTGTTAATGGTTGGATTGAATATTCTCCAATAATGGATAATGTTTTATTTTTAGAAGGAAGCAGTGGTCATAATGGGTATTTTAATGTGGCATACCTGCCTTATTTACAAACCCAAAGAACTCCAGCATTTACTCATAATGGAGTTGATAAAATCGCCTTCTCATTAGATAATAATCAATAATATGCATATCTTAGAATCTTATTCGCTTAATTGTGGCGCCAAAATTGATAAACCGTTTATATACAAGAGCTTTTTTCCACTACCCTTTGATAAATTTATAATACTTGCCCCTAATTCAAAAGTTCATGGGAAGGACTATAATTATTACCAAGATGTTATTAATTGTATATTGCCCTTTCTTGAGAAGGAAAATATTAAAATAATCCAAGTTGGACCAAAAGATTCTCCAGTATATGAAGGAGTTGCAAACTTATGTGGGCAAACAACCATCAATCAAATAGCCTATCTTGTTGAAAATTCTATTTTATTTTTGGGGACAGATGGTTTTGAAAGTCAAGTGGCTGGGAGTGCAAATGTCCCGATTGTATCTATGAATAGTTTAACTTATTCAAAAAATACGGGACCATTCTTTGGCGACAAGAATATCCAAAAAGTATTTGAAAGCTTTAAAAATACCGGAAATGGTAAAGCTTCTTTTAATGCAAATGAAAGCCCAAAATCAATAAATACAATCAAGCCAGAGGAGATTGCAAATGCCGTATTTGAAAAATTAAATATCAACAATAAGATACCATTTGAAACAGTATTCTTTGGTGAAAAATACACAAAAAACATTATCCAAGAATCTATTGCTAATCATAAAGCAATTCATTTTCATCCAGATGGCATAGTGGAAATTCGTACTGATGAAGATTATAACGAAGAGTGTTTCTTTACGCAGCTTTCTCAATATAAAAAAGCTGTAGTGGTTGCTGATAAAGAGATTAATATAAATATTCTTAATCAATTCAAGCAAAATATTCAAATGCTTGTTTTTAAAATAACAAAAGAAAACAGCATTAATTTTCTTAAAAAAGTCAAAGAAATTGGGGTAAAGATATTCTTAATTTCAGACTTAAACAAAGATGAAGTAACCCAAGAGAAGATTAAATATTACGAATTTGGAAATATTAATAAATTAAATGAATGTAGCGAGGAAGTAATTAATAATCTTAAAAAAGATATTGATAAATTATATTATCGCTCTTCAAAAATAACTTCCTCTAATGAAAAACTTCATTATAGCCTTGCGGCCAAGCAAAAGGAAATTTCTTTAAATAATAAAATTGAATATCAAAAAGTGATTGATTCGCCTGTATTTTGGAAGAATTTAGAATTCTTTACAATTGTAAAATTAAACTCTTGACTATCCTAGAAAATAGGCTATCATTAAAACATGAGTGAAAATACAAAAAAAGAAGACTCTTCTATCCCGAAGTCAGTTATAACAAGGAATAAGTATGGCCTTATTGACAATGGTTCAATTAAGTATATTTATACCCCAGAAGGATCAATAGATTGGCGCAAAATGATAAATACAAAGTATCTTGTGCCAAACAAGCAAAACTTTGAGAAGTTTGGTAGGCCAGTTCCCAAGTCAATTGAAGGTCTTGAAGATAGAGATTTGTTAATTTTACTTGCAGGTATTAAAGAATTGGCTCAAATTAGAGGATTCAATTCTGTTGAATACCAAATTGAAACTCCTGCCGCAGATTACATTGCGGCTTCTTGTAAAATCTCTTGGATACCAAATTTTGAAACAGAGGGTAGAGAAGTTACTTTTAGTGCAATAGGAGATGCAAGCCCATTTAATACAACCAGTTTTGCCAAAGTTTTCTTGGGGCCCACTGCTGAAAATAGAGCTTTTGTAAGATGCGTTCGTAACTTCTTAAAAATTAGCATTTGTTCTCAGGAGGAAATGAGTCCTGCTCCATCAGATCAAGTTGTAGAAGATACATCCTCAAGCGTTTTAGAGGAGTTGATGAAAAAGCATGGCATCACCTTTCAAAAAGTTAAAGAAAAGCTTGTTGAAGAAAAGTTTGATAAAGCTGAGTCTTTTGAATCAGCATCAGATATTCCTAAATTTAAGCAATTTGAGCTAATTGAAAGAATCAAGAAAAAAGTTGCCAAAAAGTAATTAAGTTTTTGGAATATATGTTGGTAAGTAGCTTACAGTCCCAATGGCTCTTTGTCTTGGGACTGTAAAGCTATTTGGGGTCGTAACAACAAGAGGAATACATGAATTTCCAGGAAGTCTCATTTTTCCCCCAACATTCATATCCTCATATTGTACAATATTTAAATTTTCTGTAATAGTACGTCCATTAAAGTAATAACCTCCATTACCATTGTAATAATAATCATCTGGGGAAGTACCTTGGAACAATCTTTTTAATGCTGGTGAATTATACAAAGATAAAGCGAAAGCTTCATATTGTAGCTTGTTAAATAAAAAGTTATAAGTATAAGTTCCTACTGAAGTTAGAGTTTTTTGTCTTAAAGTATTTGATACGTTTGATGCGTATGTCAAATTTGCCGCACCCTGCGTGTGCCAAGTGCCATAAAGTGGTTGATTGATTGCAAAAGAGCATTGAGAAGAAAATATATCTTGATTATCTACTAATTTTATTTTTATTTTCTCTCCCATTTGATATGGAGAATTTATTCTTGGGATAGCATCAACAGAATATGCACCCGCTGTTCCAACATTTGTATTTAAAGAGGCATCAATACGCTTTTGACTAGTTGGGATATTTAAGAATCCTCCATCATAGTCTATCCACAATTGCTCTGGACGCTTTACAATTACTATCATTCCAGCTTTCCATCTATCATATGTTAAATTTCTATTAGCAGATTCTAATACGCAAACAACATATCTGCTTAAGATATCGGCATGATAATCTTCGTCTAAGCCTGGGTCGCCATAATTAGCTATAACAACTGCGTCAAATACTGTTTTACCTTTTCCTAAATTAGAATTGGTTGTTTTTATTAATGGGACTGCTGGATTTGTTGATGGCATATTAAGTCAATGCTCCTGTTGCGCTATCAAAAGCTCTACTTCTATAGATATAATTTTGAACAGTTTGTTGGGTTGATCCATACCCCATATTTACAGTTAATAAACCAGATATGGGAGAAGTGTGGTCTATTCCAGAGAGGTTAATATTTATACCTAAATTATTTTTATTATAAGGAAACGCAATATCTCCAGAATAATATCCAGAATATTTATTTAAAGAATAGTTGGTTGAATCCAAGAAATTATAAGTAATATTCCATGACCCTGTAAAATTATATAATCCAGTTTTTTTATAAGAAAAGACTCCAGATGCATTTGAAGTTAATGGGTCACCTGTCCACCTTACAAAAGAAATTTTTGGAGGAAATGTATCGTTATATCCTGAACCAATATTAGTTATAGTTAAACCAGTTACTTTATAACCAGTATTCATATATCCACTTGTTAATACTATACCAGTTAATGAACCAGCATGTGTATAAATTATGCCACTTGTATTGTGTATTTTTTTAAACTGACCACTTTCTCCCGATTTATCTGCTAAACTAAAACAGCTCCCTCCAGTTCCCCAAGTTATAGTCGGCGCACCAGTATAACCAGAACCATTGCTATAAGAAGTGTAGGCAAACGCACCTTTAAAACCATTTATTCCAGCACCATATAAACCGCTTAAGTATATATCCCTCAATGTTAAATATCCACTTGCAGAGCCAGTAGCATTTCCATTATAATTTATGCTCAATATACTAGAGCAACCCGTGCTAAACAAAAGATTATTCAAAGCTTGGGGTATTCCATTTACATAATAATAACTGGAAAAATTTGCCGTAGGAGCACTACCAGAATACAAACCAGAATTTGTCAAGTTGAATCCTGTAACATATTCAGACTTATATGAAGTATTATTAGAAGGATTTATGGCCTCAAATTTTATTGAAGCGGGGACAGTTAAAACATTACCAACATAATCTGTATTTTGAGCATAATAATTTAGATTAAATGACTCACTAACATCAGTATAAACAAATTTATTACCACTCCATAATCCATCAAATAAGCCGCTCTTAGAGTAAATATTTGAATCATACCCAGTTAATGTAAAAGCATTTCTATTATAAAAATTCCCTCTATAAGTTGATATATTACTCCCTATATCTCCAAAAGAAGGACTTAATGATATTAAAAATTTATTAACATACTCAAAATTTGATGGATCAAGGTCTTGAAGCAAAAGATTATTTGTGCCAGTATTTATTCTACCAGTTAGTCCAGTCGTTGTTAATAAATTAGTATAAAGATTAGAATTATTAAAAAGTACAGATGATTTTTTAATATCAAACGCCGTATCTGAAGTTAGCGTCCCAGTCAAAACTCCACCAAAATAATAGGATGAAGGAAAATTCAAAGAATAATTTATTTGAGGAGAATAAATAGAAATATCACAATACGCTACAGTTCCACTAACATACGCATATAATTTATTTAAATTTAAAAAACTTCCAGTCTGCCTTCCATAAACATCATTTACGCTATAAGTAATTCCACTTGAATTGATATAACCATAAATATTTGTTTTATCCGTAGTATTGTATGTAGAGACATATTTATCAGTAGATATAAGTCCACTAGCAAAATTAAATGAAAAAGACTGTGACCCTGTATCACTAAAAGTAAAGGATAAAGAATTTAAATTTGAAACAGAAATATTGCTAATTAGAAATGATAAATTACTAACTTGTGGCAAAACAAAAGATGTATTTCCTGATATTTGCATATTAATTATAATTACCTTTTATTCTTGGGCCTATCTTGTTTAAGATTGATTCTTGTTTTGCCAATGTCTTTGGTCTATCAGAGAATGATAATTCAGTCTTTACGCCATTGTCAGCGACAGTAATGGAAATTTGATTTAATCCACTAGCTGGATTTAAATAATTTATAAAATTTCCAAATTGACTTGGGGGTCCCGCTAATGTCATATTAATTGTTTTAGTTGGAGTATCTAAATTATAATTGTTTAAATTCTTGACAAATTCATAATATCCAGATGGAGTTGTAATTACATTGTTTGACCCACCCCCTGTAATTACAGTAATATAAGACTTTACTTCATTTGTTAAAGGATCCAATTGTGGATTTAAAGTATTGTCAGTGGTATTATTTATAATCTTGAATGACGTTGTATTATTATTTGACAAATTTATAGGCGAGCCATATATTTGATTCAAAGCAGGTAAACGATATTCAGTTGTGATATCTGAAGAAAGCAACCCAGAATAACTAGCATAACTATTGGCAAAAGATTGAATTGGATACACAATATCTAATGTTGCAGTTTTAGTAGAGATTTCCAAAAAGCCCTCTTCCAAATCAGCATAATAATAGTCACCATTTTCATCTGTAATTGGGCCATTATTTATATTGCCTCCTGGATTTTTATTTATAGTTATACTTAAACTTCTTGAATTTTTTGTATATAATAAGCCGCTTGGAAATCCATCCAACATATAATTGTTTTTATCTTCCAAGATTACGCAACCAGTCTGTTGATTTGTAAGCGGAGGATTGAATTGATATTTATATGTACTGCCCCCTGATAAAATGTTTTGGCACATTTCCTCTAATAAGCTTAAAGAGCAAATGCTTTGTGTCTCAGTAAGACTCTTATCTAAATCCGCTTGATAAAGTTTTTGTTTAAAATCATTTAATACTTTTTGATTAATTTTATTAACCTTATTAGAGTTAAATTGAATTTGTAAATTTGGATGAGTCCTAGTGTTTGGAATTATCAATACATGGAGTTTTTTACATTCTTTCTTCTTTACCCAATGCGTATCAGTATAAATTGTCATCACATTGTCAACAATTGCATCAAAGTCATATTCATCACTTTGAATGATATCACTAATTTTAGATAAATCTGAACTTGCAATTGGTCTAAAATAATCCAACTTCCAATCTTGGGCGTGTCTATCACTATCTGTCATTATTTGAGATACGCTATTATCTAAAGAATATTGTTGAGCGCATATATCATCAAAAGTAAAAGATAACATTCTATCAAAATCTTGTTTAATTGTACCCCAATCATTTTCTAAAGTGGAAATCCATAACCCAGTTGGGATTCTGCCTGCATAATTTGAATATCCTGGAGGAACAAACGCTGGATAAGTTCCATTATTATTTGGGAAAGTTCCTTGACCAGTTGTCCTGACAAAACCTGAATACAAAAGGGTATCTATAAATGGAGTGGTTTGCGGGCTTTGATATCTATCTGCCCCAGGAGAAAAGTTATTTTTAACTCTTTGATATACTAAACCACTTTGCCCATAGAAGCCTTTAGTTGGAGATATGTCTGTTAAAATATTTGGAGAAACATATGGGTCTGTTTTTAATGGACCTTTTGTGACCACACCATATTTATACATTGAACCTGCTGCTTGTTTTTCCCATTCAACAACATTGCCTTTTAAATCTTCATTATAATACCCCAAATATATTTTGAAGTAATTTTGATCCATGTTCAAATTTGAAACACCATCTTTTTCGCCATTAGAAAAATAATCAGTCAAAATATCAGCTTTCATTTGACTATTAAATATCTCCAATATTGGGAACATTCCTAAAGCATTGAAATTTGCAATACAATAACTATTGAATAAATTGTACAATCCAAAACTATTATTACCACCAAAATTATATAAATAATCACTAGATACATCAGGATAAATAGTATTATTTACGACATTTACATTGGCTAAAGCTTTTTGAGCAACATAAATATCACGAAGAACGTCATTATAATTTGATAACGCAATTGCCGCATCTAAATCATGATAATTTCTACCGTCTAATCTTGCAAAATTTGTGACATAAGACAAAGAGTTTACATTATTATCGTCAAATGCATTAGTTTCATATCTTGGTCTATTGAAACTTTCTCCATATATGTTTGTATCAGCGATTTGTGTTGTATCAATTTGATTCAAAGAGATTGGATGAAGCGGAGTAATACCGACAAATTTCTTTACAGTCTTTTGTCTATCTATTTGAGTAATAGGATAGCTATTTTCAACAATTACTGATTGCTTAAATGTATTTTCTAAAGAAACATTAGTCTTAAAAGAAAGTATTGCGCTATTGCCACCAGCAGAAGAATTGATTGCAAAATATTTTCCTGCATCGCTATTTGGATCTGCAACCAACATTAGATTGCTAATATTGATTGGACTCTTAAAGTCAATGCCAATAAAATTCCTTCCGCTGCAATAAAAATCATATCCCAAATCAGAGCACCAATTTTGCAAAACTTCTCTAAGTGAGCCAATGTGATTGTTTCTATAAACGAAATCGGAATCTTGAGCTCCAGATGGAAATGCTCCATTAAATTTTAAACCATTGTATTTTAAAGAAGATAATAATTCAATAAAGCTATAAGTAATATTTGGAGCAGAATTACATCTTTCTTCTGTGGCGCTTTCTGTTCCCAAAATTAAATAGCCGCCATTTAAATCAAATTGCTGAGGAGAAACAAATGTAGAACCATTCGTTGTGCTAATCAAAGACTGCCAAGCATCATAAACATTGCCGCCGCCATAATAAAAATTTGAAAAATTATCATATGTGCCGCCATTTATTCCAACATATGAGCCGAAACCAATATCTCTATTGGTGATTCCAGTTCCAGTAATTGCTCCACCTTGATATTCACAATCTTGACAACGAATTGGTAATTCTATTTGACAACTTGCAACTTTTGGAAAAAGATAACCTTGCTTTTTAAAAAGACCAACATATATTTTATCAAGGATTATAGAGTAATCTTTAAAAGTAACATTTAAAATCTTTTGACCGACTTCAATTGAGTAATCATAAGAGTAGAGAATAAAATTTGTAAATATGATGCCTTCTAAATCAATATCAAACCATGTTTCATTTTTTAATCCCCCATCAGCAGCCCCACATTGCAAATCAGTCTCTTTGATATCAAAAACAGCATTAGATTGACTAAAAGAAGAAGTCTCTAAAACAATACTAAGTTTTATTTCGGTTGGTTTGTTGCTATAACTGATTTGGGTCGAAGCATTATATATCCATCCACCAAAGGCATAAGAATTAGGCCAGTTTTGCTGTTTAAATCTGTTGACGCTGCCCTGTGGCGTTATTTTTACTCCTTTTAGTGTTTGGATCATATATTTATTGTATTATAGTGACGTTATAAATAATGGTGAAATAGATGTGTTTTGAGTATTAAACAAATTAAAAGAATAATTTGGATCAATATACTCTCCAGTAAAAAAGCGACAAGCTTCTTCTTTAAAATAATCTACATCTCTTTTTTGTCTGATTCCATTTTTCCAAACTTGCTCTGAAAAACCCAAAATGCCAGTAACATAATAAGAGTCACCAGTTATAGAATAAACTCTTTTAATAGACCCAGATTGTATTGGTAAAAATTTAAGCTCAAGATAGTTAGATTGATTTATATCAAAGAAAGCTAAATTATAACCAGATGTAGAACCTGAAGAAGAAATGATGCGACTATTACCTGCAACACCACTTACTGAATAATCTATTCCAGTAGTCATTTTTTGTCCATTAAAATAAACATCATATTGAAATGGATAAGAAAAGTTAACGCCACTTGCTCCAGTTATAATAACAACTGAACCAGATACATAAGACACACCTGTCGAAACATATCCTGTATTATATGGCATTGTTGTGGTACCAGTATATAAGTCATACATTAAAATATCATTTACATCAAATCCAGTAATTAAATTATTAAATGCAACACCATAATCAACATTTTTAGTTTCAGCAAGTCCATTACCAAATACTTGAACTTCTTGAGTTGATGATGGATAAAAATTATTAGAAATGTTTAAATTTACATTAGGATTGTTGGTTTGATAAGTATAAATTTCAACAACATCACCAGAAGATAATCCCAAATCAAAATAAGCATTAAACAATGTTTGATTATATCTTTTTCCAGTATCAAAAAAGAAGGATATACCACTATCTAATATGGTATAAGGTACTCCTCCAGTTTGAGCAATTAAAGATTGATAAACTGTAACATTGCCAGTTAATCCAGAATCATAATAAATTGTCCCAGTCGAACCATCTACTCTCGTATAAGTTGATGTAGTTTTTTGAACTCCAGTTTGCTGAACTTCTTGAATTCCACTCCAGTATGAACCAGTTATTTTTATTCCAGTAAATGTAGATGAAGTCGAATTATATCCATATCCAGTAGCGTAAATGCAATCAATACATGGATTAATAAAAGAATCGGAAACATTTCCACTAAATAAATATATCTCGTTTATATTACCGGAATATCCAGTAAAATTGACTGGATAACTCAATGCACCGCCAAAATAAAGGTTTTGGACAGCTAAATTTGAAGAGCCATAATCATAAACTTTTCTATAAAAAGAACTATCTTTTAAATTATATACTCCAAAATTAATGAATCTATTTTTTTCGACACTTAAAAATGCAAAATCATAAGGCTGTATTTCCTGAGATATTGAGCTATTATATCCAGAAACAGACAAGAATAATCTATTTGAGGGAGTTATACCTAAAATTACTCCAGAGTTATTTGTAAGACCAGATGTTGTTGAAGCCAGTACAAAATTAATATTTCCAGTATTTTGACAACCACTATAATTTAAAGAAATTAATGCCCCAAAATCACCAGTATAATTTGATCCAACTTGATAAGGTTGACTGCGGGAAAATACTCCGCTTGTTTGTTTTCCTGTACCATTAAAAATAAGTGGCAATGCACCATTGTATGGTAGACCGCTATAATAATTATAACCAGAAGAGTAAATTTGATTAAAACAAGCGCCAGTTGTACCGCTAGAAAAAGAATAGAGTGCTACAACTGAAGTTCCTGTTGCCACTCCAGTATATGCTAAACAATTCAAAAAAGAATCTTTATTCATTTCCTAGCCTTTTACCACTATAATTACACTAATAACCGAAGTTATATCCAGGCAATCTCAATGGAACATTAAGATTATTTGTACCAACACTCTGTAGAGAAAGTAAACCAGTTGAGATATTATATGTATCTCCTATATATTTCTTTGAATAAGAAACGTCGTATGTTCCAGTAGAATATTGTTCATCAATTAAAAATGCTTTAATATTAGAAGAAGTGCCAGAATCTATATAAGTTGTAGATAACCCATCTATATAACCACTACATAATCTTAAAGCTGTATTTTTATCAAAAGACTTTGCACTAACATTAAATTGAGCAGTAGAATTGGCTTTGCTTCTAATATCCTGCACAACAAATGATCCTTCTATATTTGCAGAAGGAAGAAGCTCGTAAATCCATCTATTTGGGGTACCATTGAATGCGTATTTTAATTCTGTGACTCCAGTTGGTTCATATCCCATGTTTAATGTTAAAGAGAGCTTTAAACTTGCAATGCCACTCACTTCATTTTCATTAATAACTGTATTTGGAGAAGGCAACTTAGTTGAATCATGCAAATTTGAGTAAATGGGAGAACTTATAATAAGTCCAGTTAAATAATCTTCCCATGAGTTGGCTTTATTTGCAGTTTTAAATGCATTTAATCTATTGACCCTGAAGTCTAATGGACCATAGCATCTGAATTCCCCATCAACTTTCCAAGATTCTTGATTGGTTAAAAAGTCTTTATCACAATTAACTATATAATCAAAAAAACCACTTACATTTAATCCAGACCCAGACAAATACCCAACCTTTATATCAATTGTTGCTGCGCCAGAATCAACTGAGGCAGAATAGGTATTCTTTACCCATTTTGTGGCATCCATGCCAAACTCATCTTGAATATCAGATATTAAATTATAACTTAAATAGTTATTTATAATATCATCAGCAGTTTTATAAATAGGAGAACCAAAAATCTTTAAATTATAATTAATATTTTTAAATTCTTGGTCTATACTCTCATCAATGTCCATTGAAGTGACATGAACATTTGATACTGCCTCGCCAGTATTGTATCTGTAAGTTTCGTTAACAGAATATACGCCATTAGCGCGGTCAATGTTTTCTGATAAACTTGCTAATACGCCAGAGCCACTTTGAATAAAATAAGGCAAACAACTAGAGAATGGATCTTTTCCAGTGAATAATTTTACAAAATTTATTGCATTTTGAAATGCGCCTAAATTGTTTCTTACCCCTCTTGCGCTTATTTTATGAGCAACAGTTACTGTGCCATCATCACCTTGAGCAAAAGAATACTCATTGGATGGGTCAATAACTCCGCTTGGAACAAGATATGATGTAGCTTTAACACTGTACTTGATGAAACTACCACTATAGTAATTATTCTGCTCAATAGATATATTGTTTATGTTTACATTATCCCACTTATAAAGAGAGTTTAAGCTATCATCTTTAATTTCTAATGTTTTAAATTGCGCAGTAAATAAGGAAGTGAGTCCTGTAATTACTCCAGTTGCATTTCTGCCAGTGGTAATTATGCCAGTAAACAATCCATCCAAAGATATATCAGTATTATAACCATAAACATAACCAAATGTAATTGGCTGCTGGCTATAATTAACAATTGGAGTTGGGAAAATCCTTACTCCATCATAATAAACTAAAAGATCGTTTGTCATAATTATCTATAATCAGTAGGATTTCTTTTCTTTAAAGTATATGTATAATTTAAAGTGACATTAATCATACCCTCTGAATCCAAAGAATAACTTGAATCAGAAATAAACCAATTAAATGCCTCAGTTGGATAATTGAATTGAGCAAGAAAAGTTTGCCCACTAAATTTATATATAGCTTCTAAATATTCAGATAATTTATATAAGTTGTCGCCGCCAACTAGGGAAAAGCTACCAACGCCATCTGTATAAAATTGATTGTTGTTTTTGCCAATGCTTGCGCTTATTTTGATTTGAATTTCTCCCTTTTCACTTTGATAACCATAAGAAAGGACTGCCTTATTATCTCTTGTTGTGCGGTTTACTATTTTATACTCATTAACAATGTCATTTGGCATTTTCTTGTCAACAGTAACGTCTAAGATTTTAAATGTTTTACCATTTGTTGTAACAAAATAAGTTGGGTTGTTGCTATAAGACAATTTTACTGCCGCCTTTGTTTTTATATTTGGGGCATTTGCAGAAACCTTTACTAAACTAAGATTTGGGTAAATAGATTTAACAACTGGATAAACATCTGCATAATAACCAGACATTGCTGATGGGCTATTACCAGTTGTCTTAGAAAAAAGAGTTGGAAAATATCCTGAATTATTTATGTTTTTATTAACAATATAATCATAAGAGTGAGTTGCGTCCACTCTGTTTAATTGGTCAATATTAAATTCTATGGTTTGTGATGTTATTGTGCCATCTCCAGAAAATTGTGGGTTGTTAGTAAATGAAACATCATAATTTGCAGTTAAAGAATTGGTATCATATCCTCTAACCACTTTTGATGGAGTATTAATCAATGGTAAAGAAAAAGAGGTGCCAGCATACCCAGAGTCTTGACCTATAATACTAGAATTATAAAACTGTTTATAAAACCCTGAGCAACGATTAAAGGCTCCAGTATAAAATTGCTCCATTTCAGTTTTGGCATTGGTAAAAGATATTTTACCTTGAATCAATCCCTTTTCTGTGACATCAACTATGCCGTTTTCATTCATTGCCAAAGCATGATTGATGTTATAGATTGCTAAAGTTGAAGAAAAAGGCAACTCTTCTCTGCGTCTTGAAAATGAGTATGAATTCTTTAATAAATCATAAGATTCATTATAATAATTTCTAAATACAGATGAGTCAGCGACATTTGCAACATCCCCGACCATTGTAACCAATCCAAAGGTTGTATTTTTATCGGCGGCAAATATGCCACTGGCAAGAATTTGAGCGTAAGCCTTTCTGCCAGTTGTAGAATTGTCCCCAGCCCAACCTGTTCTTAATCCAAAAGATAAATTATGGTTAAATTCTCTATTACCATTATTGTTTGTATTAAAAGAAAAGTCTTCTTTAAAATCTAAAAGATATTTGCCATAAGAACCCCAAAAGGTTGAGTCTATTCCACTGTAATAGGCTCCAGAAAGTTCTGGAAAATAAGCTTGAAGAGCGCCTGTCGTTAAAGCTTTAACAACTTCAACATTAACATTGTATTTGGCGGCGCGTAAGGCATCACTTGGAAATTGATAAGAATGCTGGGTTGCAAATACTTTTACATTGATGTCTCCAGAATAAACATTAGAGAACTCATTTTTAATCTGGTTTTGAATGACATTAGCATCAGTTGTTTGAAAGTCAACGCTGTAAATGTCATAATTAAAAGTCTCAATTTCACGAACCATCAAGGAGTTGCCCAAGAAATCCTTCTTGAGATCATATCCTAGTGTTCCTGTTATTAATCCTCTAATTGCCATAATTATTATATGTTTTTATTGATATTTATGGTGTCGCAGTTACAGGAGGTATTGAAACTGGACGACCAGCATTTGCTTGGTTTGAAGCAAGTAATTGGCTTAAGATTTGATTGGTTGTGGCAATTAAAGTTGGAAGAGCAGATAATGCAACTGCTGTATCTCCTTTTGTTTCTCCACCTTGAGGAGCGGTTTGGGCAGTAGCTTGAGCATATTGATTTAATTTGTCTACTGCTTGATTAAATGTTTTAAAATCTGCCTTTGCTGAATCTTCAGCTTTAACATCTTTCTCAGCTTGTTGGGCAACTGGCTCTCCATATTTGGCGGTTGTTGCCTGTTTTGCAAGATTTTCTCCAAGAGATTGATTTTTCTTGTCTTGCTTATCATAATATTCTTGGAAGTTTTTGCGACTTTGTGCATTTGTATTTAATTTAGGATTGAGTCTGTCTTCTCTTTTTTGTTTTTCTTCATCCCTTTTAGACTGCTGTTCGTTTTCATAATTCGTCACAGCGCTCTTCTTTGTTGCTATAAATTTGGCGCTATATTTCTTTTTTTCTTCATCATTTAAATCAGTTAATTTCTTTCCACCAAAGTCTGACTTCAAGATATCACGAGAAGTCTTATTAACATCAAATATTTCTTTAGTTTGAAAACTGTTTCCAAATTTTTGGGTATAGCCCATTGTTTTGCCGCCACGATCAAAAGTTCCAATTGGTATTGTCTGATTGGCTGCAACTGTTTTGCTTGTTTTAGCAAAATATTCTCCAGCATTTGCTTGAATACCTCTTTGAGTTGTCCTTGAAAAATCTTGACCAGTT
>Ga0114960_10000824_pt1 | contig 25413 bp, 8 predicted proteins | sample C_130625_MF_Meta_FD_92637 | JGI IMG/M metagenome (GOLD analysis project Ga0114960, IMG submission 92637) | Freshwater microbial communities from Lake Croche, Canada to study carbon cycling - C_130625_MF_MetaG | ecosystem: Environmental > Aquatic > Freshwater > Lake | place: Lake Croche, Canada... | reverse complement strand
ATCAATAATGACGATTTAACTCCCAAAAAACACGATTTTGTGGTGCAAAATGAACTTCATGAAAAAATTCGCAATGATGATGACTATGATGATTGGGAATATGGTACTGAACCAATTCCATTAACCGAATTTTAGTGAATAAATAGAAAGAAAACTAATATTTAAATGCCATTAGAGAGAGTTAGTAAGTCATTTAAAGATATTAGTGCTTCCTTTCAGGTTAATCCATTAACCTATGACATTATTGTGCTTAAAAATGAAAATGCAATTGCTCGCTCTATTCGAAATTTGGTATTGACGGAGAAAGGTGAAAGATTTTTTAACAATTCATTAGGTTCTGGTGTAAATAGATTATTATTTGAATCAATTGATGTTATTACTGCTTCTGCAATAAAAGATGAAGTTTCGAACACTATTGAAAATTATGAGCCAAGAGTTAATTTAATTGGTGTTGATGTTTCTCCAGATTATGACAATTTAGAATTTAATATAACTATTAGATACTATATTGTTGGAATTGACACACAACCACAACAACTATCATTCGCATTACAACCAACACGATAATGCCATTAGTAAATTTTGCAAATCTAGATTTCGATCAGATAAAGACTTCAATTAAAGATTATTTGAGATTTAATTCGAATTTTACGGATTATGATTTTGAAGGATCTAATCTTTCTACAATCATTGATATATTAGCGTATAACACTTATATTACATCATACAATGCCAATATGGTATCGAATGAGGTATTCATTGATAGTGCAACTCTCAGAGAAAATGTAGTCTCTCTTGCGCGTAATATTGGGTACGTTCCAAAATCAAAAAAATCTGCCAAAGCAAATATTTCATTCTTTGTTGATGTTTCTGGATATGCAGAAGGCACAAAACCAGACACAATTACATTACATAAAGGAATAGTTTGCACATCATCATCATTTTCAAATGAAAGTTATACATTTTCAATTTTAGATGATATTACAGTTGTAGTAATTGATGATATTGCATCTTTTGATAATATTGACGTATATGAGGGAACATATCTAACAACAGATTTTACTGTAGATTCTTTCGATCCAAATCAAAGATTCATTTTACCAAATTCTCAAATTGATACGTCTACAATAAGTGTGAATGTAAAACCAAATAGTTTTGCAAACATACAAAGAAAGTTTGTCCAGGCAAATAGTTTATTTGATATTACACCAGAATCTCCAATTTTCTTTACTCAGGAGATTGAAGATGAAAGATATGAGTTAATTTTTGGTGATGGAAACTTTGGAATTAAATTGCAATCGCCAAACTATATTGAAGTATCTTACTTAGTATCAAAAGGAGAAAGTGCAAATGGAATATTTCAATTTTCATTTGCAGGAAAATTAATTGCAACAAGAACCGGATATTCGATTGATTCTGGAATATCTTTATTAGTAACTACTAACGCATCGGCGTCTGGTTCGAATATTGAAAGTGTTGACTCAATCAAAAAATATGCTCCAAAAATATATTCAGCTCAGAATAGAGCAGTTACTTCAAATGATTATGAAGCAATTATTCCTACAATTTATCCAGAAACTCAATCTATTTCGGTGTTTGGTGGTGAAGAATTAAATCCTCCAAAATTTGGAAAAGTTTTTATAAGTATTAAACCATCCAATGGTGCATATCTATCAAATTTAATTAAAGATAATATTAAAAAAGAAATAAAAAAATATTCAATTGCTGGAATTACTGCAGAAATTATTGATCTTAAATATCTTTATATTGAACCAACTGTTAACGCATATTATAATACAAATTTTGCATCTTCAGTAGACTCTTTAGGTACAATCGTTTCATCGAATATTCAAAAATATGCAAAATCTTCAGAATTAAATAAATTTGGCGCAAGATTTAAATATAGTAAATTTTTAAAAATTATTGACGATAGCAATAATGCTATTACATCAAATATTACGAATATTATAATTAGAAGAGATTTAAAAGCCTCTTTGAATACTTTTGCATCATATGAAATATGTTTTGGAAATAGATTCCACATTAAGAGTGAAAATGGATATAATATTAAGTCTTCTGGATTCTCCGCAAGTGGTATTATTGGAACTGTTTATATTTCAGATATTCCAGATTCAAATATGGAGACTGGAAAAATATTTTTATTTAAATTAGATTCTCCAAATCAGCCATTAATTGTGAGAAAATCAATTGGCACAATTAATTACACTAGAGGAGAAATATTGCTTTCTCCAATCAATATAACTAATACAGTTATTAATAAAGGAACACCGATTATTGAAATATCCACATCGCCATATTCAAATGATGTAATTGGGTTGCAAGATTTATATTTGCAACTGGACATCAATAAGACAAACATCAATATTAAGCCAGATAGAATTTCATCTGGATACGATATTTCAGGAACTAATTATGTAGTTTCTTCAAGTTATACAAATGGAACTTTAATAAGATAAAAAATGATATCAACAGATTCTAAAAGAGTAACGGTTAAAAACGTAGTAGAGAATCAACTTCCTTCTTTTGTAAGAGAGGATTTTCCTTTAATCGCAGAATTCATAAAACAATACTATATTTCTCAAGAATATCCTGGTGGTCCAGTTGATTTGATTCAGAATATTGATCAATATTTAAAATTAGAATCTGTTTTGGATAATAGTGATTATACAGAATTGAATGCTGATATATCTTTTGCAGATACAACTATTGATGTAAAATTTGATATCACTGCAAATGTATTTGGCACATATAAATTTCCAGAAAAATATGGATTAATTCAAATTGATGATGAAATTATCTTATATGAATCAAAAACAAATGGATCCTTTACTGGATGCATCCGTGGATTTAGTGGAGTAACATCTTATCACAATCCAAATAATCCAGATACATTGGTATTTTCAGAATCTCAAGTTGCTGATCATAAAAAAGATTCTAAGGTTAAGAATCTAAGTTCTTTATTTTTGGTAGAATTTCTAGAAAAAATAAAATATCAATTTACTCCAGGATTTGATAATAGAAGTTTGGATAGTAATTCAAATCAAAAACTTTTCATTTCAAGGGTAAAAGATTTTTATTCGACAAAAGGTACTGACAATTCCTTTAAAATTCTTTTCAATGCACTATATGGTGAAAATGTTGAAGTAATTAAACCAAAAGATCATCTTTTTAGACCCTCAGATGCGGAATATAGAATTACAAATGATATTGTAGTTGAGAGTATATCTGGCAATCCCGCAGAACTCGTCAACAATACTTTATATCAAGATGATTATGAAAATTATGGAATTTTAAAATCTTATGGATCTATTACTAATGTCGAAAAAACATTAGTTGGAGAAAAATATTATTACAAATTAAGTCTGGATTATGATTATGCAAAAGATATTAATTTGAGTGGAAGTATATATGGACAATTTTCTGTTCATCCAAAAACAAAAATAATAAATCAAGTTTCCTTTGGTTCTTCTGTTATTGATGTAGATTCAACTATAGGATTTCCAAATTCTGGTGAACTATATGTAACATATGAAAATGGATTGGTTGGTATAGTTACATACAGAAGTAAGTCAAATAACCAATTCTTTAATGTTTCAAATGTAACTTCGACTATCAATTCAAAAGAAGATGTTACTCTAAATGTCTATGCATATGGATATGTTGGTGTTGGAACTACTTCACAGGTTAAAGTTAGAATAGGATCTGTTTTATCTGATTTAAAAATTTATGATAAACCTTATTATTATACAAAAAATGATATCGCAACTGTAAAAACTCTTGGAATAACAACAGAAAGTCCACAAACAAGCAGTTGGATTTATAATATTGCAGTAAAATATAATGTAAAAAATTATCTATTGATAGATTCTTCAGATTTTACATATAAAATTACTACATATGACAATCATAATTTTAAAACTGGAGATTCTTTAATTATTTCTGGATCATCATTTGGTTCCAAAAACGCAATTGTAACTAAAATAAACGACAATTACAATTTATCAATTACTGGGCAAGGAGAACTTACTGACAATTACTATACAGTAGAAAGGAAATTATTAAAACCAAGTTTAAGTTCAAAATTATCAGATTATTCATATGTTAATTATTTCAATGCAAATGTAGAAAATACATATGTAAAATTTAATCATGATGTTTTGGTATCTTCTTCTTCAATACCAAACTATACTAATCAACCTTTAAATTTTTATAATAGAAAGTTAAATTTAGATGGATACTATGAAGGAACAATATTTAATTTTTATGATGTTGTAGATCATGGATATTATACTGGAGATGCTGTATATTATATTCCATATAAAACAACAGATTTGGATAGTGGTTTAGAGATAGTAAGTAAATTCTCCAACATGCAGGAAGGAATTTATTATATTAGGAGGATAAATGAAAATCAATTTAATATTGCTACAAGTCCAGCAAATCTTTATAATCAAGAATTTATTTCGGTATCTGGAATAGTAACTTCAAATAGTTTTGAATATGTAGAGTATGCCAATAATAAATTGCAGCACCAAAGATTATTGAGAGAGATTAAATCTCCAAATAATGAAAGTGGTGTATATGATACACAACCAGGATGTCTTGGTATATTGATTAACGGTGTAGAAATTGTCAACTATAAATCTGAAGATATAGTTAGATATGGGGCAATAAATTCTATTGATATTTCCTCTCCAGGAAGAAATTATGATATTATTAATCCGCCAATATTATCAATTCAAGATGAACTTGGAATTGGTGCAACAGGAAAATGCTCAATCAATGGAAATCTTGCCAGAATTGATATTTTAGATTCTGGATTTGATTATGTTTCAAGTCCAATTGTAACCATAACGGGTGGAAATGGGGTAGGTGCAAAGGCAGAAGTTAATACAACATTTATTGAGCATTCTGTTTCTTTTAATGCTACAATAGAATCAAATTTAATCAATCTTTCGAATAATACAATAGGATTTTCGACATACCATAAATTTAGAAACTCTGAAGAAATTTTATACAAATCTGATGGACAAGTTGCAATTTCTGGATTAAATACTAATTCAAGTTATTATGTATATCCAATTGATGCATATACAGTAACACTCCACAAAACAAAAGTAGATGCAATTTCTGGTATCAATACCATAGATATTTCTTCATATTCTTCAGGAACTCATAGATTACAATCTGCAAATAAAAAACAAATAATTTCCAATATAGTTGTAACTAATTCTGGATTTGGATATCAAAATAAAGAAAGAACAATATCTTCTGCTGGAATTAATACAGCATCAAATCAAATTAATATATCCAATCACCAATATGAATCTGGAGAAATAATTACATATTCGAATGATAATTTACCAATATCAGGATTAAGCACTTCCAGCTATTATATTGTAACAAAAGTTGACAATGATAATTTCAAATTATCTAATATTGGAATTAATTCTATATACAAGTATTTTTATTATGAAAACAATCAATATATTAATTTACAATCAACTGGTTTAGGATATCATACTTTCAATTATGAGCCAATTTCAGTAAATATTTTCGGAGAAATTGGAATTTCTACCACTTTTGGGCAAGATTTTTCAGCAAAAATTCAACCAATTTTTAGGGGATATATAAATTCTGTTCAAATTACAAATCCTGGATCTGGATATGGTTCTCCAGATATTTTAAATTATGATAGATATCCGTTAGTTACTCTTTTAAATGGAAGCGGAGCTAGATTACTCCCAATTGTCAATGATGGAAAAATAGTAGAAGTTTTGGTTATAGATTCCGGAAGCTTTTACAACTCCCCACCGGATTTAGTAGTTGAAGGTGTTGGCAAATATGCAAAATTGGTTCCAATTATAAATGAAGGAAAAATAATTTCAATTAGGATTGATAATCCAGGAATTGGATATAGTAATAAAACTGCAGTCAATATTATTTCTCCAGGACTAAATGCAGCTTTTAAAGTAAATATTCAAAAGTGGACAGTAAATCTTTTTCAAAAATATTTGAATATTATTTCAGATGATGATGGAATTCTTAAAAAATCGATTAATCAAGATTTTGGTATTGAATATTGTCACCTATATGCGCCCAGAAAATTGAGAGAATCAATCTATGGGAGAGATGCTGATAATAATATAAAATATGGAGTGTTTGATTTGCAGAAAAATAGTGGTGGAAATGAAATATCGTCAGATTATCATTCCCCCATAATTGGATGGGCTTACGATGGAAATCCAATTTACGGTCCATATGGATTTTCAACAAAATCTCAAGGTTCTGTACGGATAATGCAATCTGGTTATAAAATAATAACCAAAACAAATAGACCACCATTCCCACAAGGATTTTTTATTGATGATTATGAATTTGATAATTCTGGAGATCTTGATGAGCATAATGGAAGATTTTGCAAAACTCCCGAATTTCCTATGGGAACCTACGCATATTTTGCAACTGTAAATCCAATTTCCGTCGATAGTTCTGGATGTTTTGCAAAATATAGGCAACCAATATTTCCATATTTAATTGGAAATACATTCAAATCAAAACCAAATCCATTCAATTTTGATAAAAAATCAAATCAAATTTCATATAATTTAAATAAAAGCGAATGGTTTAGGAATACAACACCTTACAATTTAACTAAAAATAATTCACATTATGATTTTCTCCTTCAACCAAATAAGTTAAAAAATTTTACAGTTAATATTAATGAAATTTCCAAAGGTTCTATAGAATCAATTGGAATTATAACGGGAGGAAATAATTATCAAGTCAATGATTCTGTAGTATTTGATACTCTTGAAGGAACATCAAAAGCAATAGCAAAAGTTTCTAAAGTATTAGGAAAGGAAGTTACAAATATTAGTGTGGCATCGACTATAATTTCAAATATTCAATTTTTTCCTTTAAATTCATATGATACTTATATTGGATTTTCAACATATCCACATAAATTTTTAGATTTTGATTTGGTATCCATATCTGGATTAAATACATCTATTGCAGCGCTGCAGAACTCTTTTAATATTGGAATAAGCTCAAATATTTTCATATTAAACACTGGAATAGGAAGTACTGGAGTAACAGGAATAGTTACATATTTTAATATTTCTGGAGAAATATCATACCCACAAATCGTAGAAAATGACATTTTAACAATCGATAATGAACAAGTTAAAGTTTTAAATGTTGATCAAAAAAATTCAAGGATAAGAGTACTTAGAAAGTATAATGGAACATCGGATTCTTCTCACGATGCTTTAACAACAATAACAGAAAATACTAGAAAATTTACATTCAAAACAAAATCTCAAAATGATATTGCATTTAATTTAAATAAAGAAATATATTTTAATCCAATAGAATCTCTTGGACTTGGATCTGTAAGCGGAGTTGGAATAGGAACAACAATTTATTTTTCAAATCCAGGGGCAGGATTGACTCAAATTTTTATTCCCACCCAATCAATTTATATTCCAAATCACAAATTAAAAACTGGAGATATTCTAACTTATTCTACAAATAATAATGGAGGATCTTCAATTGGAGTTTCTACAAATGGAACAACAAGTTTTTCTTTTGAAAATCAATCCATTGTTTATGTTGCAAAAATTTCCAACGATTTAATTGGCATTTCAACATTTAAAGTTGGAATTGGAACAACAGGAACTTTTGTTGGAGTTGCCAGTACAACTTCCAACAAAAGTTTACTTTATTTTACTGGAATAGGAACTGGATTATATCACAGTTTCATAACAAACAAACAAAATGTTGTGTTGGGAGAGATTAATAAAAATGTAGTGACTGTTTCGACGGCAGAGACGCATGGATTATCGATTAATGATGTTGTGGAGTTATCCGTAAAACCATTTACTACAACGACAATAATTGTAAAGTATGATGATTACAATAAAAGAATAATATTTAATCCAAAATCATTTAGTGCATCAGATGTCAATATTTCTGATGATACAATTACTCTTATAAATCATGGATATAAAACTGGCGATAAAGTAATTCATACTTCAACTTCGCCATCGGGAGGAGTGACTAACGAAGAAATATATTACGTTGTTTATTACACAAAAGATAAAATAAAACTTTCTAATACATTTTATCAATCAAAAAATGAAGAAATTGTAGATATTTCATCTTCTTCTTCAGGAAATATTTCCGCAGTTAATCCACCAATTAATGCTTATAAAAATACTAAAGTTAAATTTGATTTATCAGATTCTTCTTTATCATTCACAAATTCTTCTACTCTTTATTCTGCATTTGATTTAAATCTATATGAAGATAATCAGTTTAAAAATGTTTTTGATAGTTCAAAATATAGAAATTTCTTTGAAGTTTCTAAAGTTGGAAATGTTGGAATTACTTCCAATGCATCTTTAACCTTAATTGTCAGTGATTATTTGAGTTCTAATTTATATTACAAATTTACTCCAAAAAATACAAATATTTCCCCGTCAACAAAAAAAGAAATTATCATTGATACCGAAGTATTAAATTTCAATCAAATAAATATTATCAATAGTAACTATTCTGGAAAACAAGTAATAACTGGAGTTGGAACAAATAATACTTTTACTTTTAATTTAAATCAATATCCTGAAAGTTCTTCGTATTCTTTTAATGAATCTCTTATTGAATATTTTACAAATTCCACATCTGTTATTGGTGCAATATCAGATATTAAAGTAACTTATGGGGGGAAGGGATATTCTTCTATTGTTGGAATTTCTACAATCAGAACAAGTAATGGATTTGGTGCATTACTTGAGCCATCTAGTACGTCAATAGGATCAATAACATCATATACTATCGGGGATATTGGATTTGATTACCCAACAGATAATACTTTAAGACCTGTTTGCAATTTGCCAGAAATTTTATTCATAGAACCACTAACATCATTTGATGAAATTGGAATTACTTCTGCTGGAAAAAATTATTCAATCGCACCGAATCTTGTTGTCTTAGATGGGTATACAAATAAAGTTGTAAAAGATATTGTATTAAAATATAATATAGGTAACCCAAATGTACAAATACTTCAAAATACTTTTGGAATTTATAATGTAACTCCAAAAATTATACCAATATCAAATTCCAATGGTATTAATATTAAATCAATTTCTCACAATATCTCAACAAATGAGGTGACAGTTGGATTAAATACTGGATTTAGTGATTCCTTTCCATTCTCGGTGGGAGATAAAGTTCTAATTGAAAATGTTAGTGTTGGGGTTGGTTCTACTGGTAAAGGATATAATTCTTCAGAATATGGATATGCTTTATTTACTTTAACAAAAGTTCCTGCAGGAAATAGTGCTCTTGGAGGAAATGTTGGCGTAGTTACTTATAGTTTAAGTAACTATTTGAATTTGGGAGAAATTCCAGGAAATTTTGATAAAATTAATTCTTCTGGAAAAATTATTGCAGAAAAAGATTTTCCAGTTTTCAATATTAAATTAAAGAAAAATGATTTTTCTATTGGAGAATCTGTAAAAGTTGGAGATAATTATGGAATTGTTGAAAGTTGGAATAATAAAATTAATTTATTGAAAGTTTCCACCTCTAAAGATTTTAAAGTTGGAGATATTCTTGTTGGACAAACTTCAAGAACTCAAGGCGCAATTAAAAATAAAATTGATTTTAATTCAGAAATTGTATTGGGATCTTCATCAATTGTCAAAAAAGGTTGGAGTAAAGAATCTGGATTTTTAAATTATAATACCGAAAGAATATGTGATAACAATTATTACCAAAACTTTTCCTATTCACTCAAATCCAAAGTTTCTTTTAATACTTGGGATGATGCAGTAAGTTCTCTCAACCATCCGTCAGGATTTTTAAAATTTAGTGATTTGATTATTGAATCTATGGATGATAATTTTGGTGGAGTTTTTTCAGATAATAAAGGTAGTGATATTGATATTACTGTTGATGTCTATAATGAAATTAATTTAAATTGTTATACAGATTTTGATTTAGTGACTGAAAATTCTCTTAATATTGGAGATAAAAAAGTTTCAGATGAAATTTATTTCAACTCTAGAGTTTTAACTGATTATTATGAATCGTTTGGAAATAGAGTTCTCACAATAGATGATATAAGCAATCAATTTAATAGTAATCCTCGTCCAACTAAGTTTTCTATTGTTGATACTTTTGATTTGCAATCCAAGTATAAAAAATATTTTACATATGTGAGAGATAAGAGATATGTTGGAGAAAGACAATTTTGTATTGTTTCATTATTTTATGATGAGGGAATTGGTTATATTAATCAATATGGTAATGTCAATACTCAGCAGGATTTGGGAAGTTTTGATTTCAATATTGCTGGAGCTGAGGGGCAACTTCTATTCTATCCAACAAAATATGCAGTTAACAATTATGATATCAGTCATACTAGTATTGATATTTTAAATTCGGTAACTGGAATTGGTAGCACTTCTCTTGGAAATATTGTTGATATAAGAACAAGTAATGTTCTTGCTTCACCATCTACACCAACAACAATTGTTTCAATAGGAACTACCTTTAGAACTTCCAAAGTTCTTGTCGAAATAGATGGAGGAAATGATGGACAAATTCAAATCAATGAGGTAAGTTTGATTCATGATGGAACAAACGTCGAATTTTTGGAATATGCACAAATCACAAATCATTCGACAGATACATTTCAAAGTACTGGATTGGGAACATATAATGCATATATTTCTTCTGGATATTTAAATTTGAATTTTACACCAAATGTCGGAGTGGCTGCCACTATCAATACAGTTAGTGTATCTTTATCAAGTACAATATCTACTGGTGTAGGTACAGAGTATCTCAATTCTAATGAGCAGAATATATCATTTTTAGATTCTTCTTATGTTTCAATCGCATCCACTTCATCACCAATTCAAAATATAATAACAAAATATCCAAATACTGGTCCAAATGAACACTCTGCATCATATTTTATAGTAAGTGTTGAAGATACAACAAATAGTAGATATCAAATGTCGGAGGTTATTGTTATTGATGATGGGACAGATACTTATATGACGGAATATGGAAATTTAGAAACATATTCTTCATTAGGAACTATAGGAGCTGCTGTTTCTACCTCCGGCTATACAAATTTAACTTTTACACCAAATGCAAATATTAACGTTCAAGTTCGAACTTTCCAAATTAGTATGCAAATAGCTGATGCATATGAATTGGGTTCTACAGAAATTTTATTAAACAATACAAAAATTACAGCCGGATATGGATTTTATGGAGGAACAGAGACAGATATTAAAAGAGAGTTTGATTTAAAGCATAATCAAAGACAAATATTTCAAAGAGATTTCAACGGAGAAAGTGCTAATATTGTTGATATTACCTCTGACACAATAATTATTCCAGAACATTATTTTGTGACTGGAGAAAAAGTATTGTATACTTATTCCGGAGCTGGAACCACTCAAGCGATTGGAATTGGAACAACCACTATTACTGGTATAGGTACTACAAGCAAATTACCATCTCAAGTTTATATTGTTAAAGTAAATGAACAAAAAGTAAGATTATCTGCATCTGCAGAAGATGCATTGAAAGTTATTCCAAAAACTTTAGATATTAGTAATGTTGGTATTGGAACTTCTCATACATTTACTTCAATAAATCAAAATGGAAAATGTTTAATCTCTATTAATAATTTTATTCAATCTCCAATTGTAGCAACTTCGGTAACTACAGGATTGACAACTAATATTGGTGTTGTTGATAATATAATTAAATTCTCAGGAATAACTTCTTTCTTTTCTGGTGATTTAATTAAAGTAGATGATGAAATTATGAGAATCAACACAGTTGGTTTGGGCAGTACAAACTATATTTTTGTTGAAAGACCCTGGATGGGAACAGGATTATCAACTCATACAGCATATTCTGTTGTAACCAAAGTTCAAGGAAATTATAATATTGTAAATAATAAAATTAATTTTGTAGAGGCACCTCAAGGTCCAATACCAATTGGAAGTTCTACTAATCCACCAAGTGAAAGAGATTGGAGTGGAATTACAACTTATGCAAGATTTCAAGGAAGAACTTTTTTGAAATCTGGACAAATTAATTCAACTGAAGAAACTTATACAAGAAATTATATTTTTGATGATATTTCACAATATTTTGATGCCAAGACAAAGAAATTTACTCTAACTTCAGGAAAACAAAATATTTCTGGATTTTCAACCAACAATTCCATAATTTTAATTAATGGAGTTTTTCAAGGACCAACAGGATTGTTGCCAATACCTCAAGATTATAACTTAACAGAATCTTCTGGAATTACTAGTATAACATTTACTGGAACAGCAACATCTATTAGATATGATGCAAATAACGCAAATATTCCTATTGGAGGAATTATTGTTTCTGTTGGATCAACAGAAGGACTTGGATATCAACCTCTTGTTTCAGCAGGAGGAACTGCGGTAGTTTCTATAGCAGGAACTATTTCTACAATCAGTATTGGTAATAGTGGTTCTGGGTATCGTTCGGGAATTCAGAAAATTGTGAAAGTGGGAGTTGTTACTTCATCAACAGGTATTCCAAATATTCAATATGTAGGTATTGCATCAATTTCTAATGGAAATATAGTTTCTGTTGCAATTACCAATCCGGGAATAGGATATACAACATCAAATCCACCCGCTGTTATTTTTGACAAACCTTTAAATTATTCAAATATTCCCTTAATTTATAGCACATCTTCTCCTTCTGGATTTGGAACTGAAGCAACAATTGATATTGTTGTTGGGCAAGGATCCAGTATTATTAATTTCGAAATTAATAATACTGGATATGGATATGGACAAAAACAAATATTAACTGTTTCTGTTGGAGGAACTACTGGAATTCCTCTTGATAGTTCAAAGTCATTTAAAGAATTTCAAATTACAATTGATAAAACAATTTCAGACTCATTTTCTGGATGGAATGTTGGGGAACTTGAAGTACTCGATACAATTGAAAGTCAATTTGATGGAATTAAAAAATCATTTACAATTTCAAAAAATAATTCTCCACTAACCATAAGAGCTGCAAAAGGATCTGTTATCGATGTTCAAACAACTATTTTGGTATTTTTAAATGATATTTTACAAGTTCCTGGGGAGGGTTATACTTTTACTGGAGGGAGTGTTATTGCATTTGCAGAAGCTCCAAAGGGTTCATCCTCAGATAATGCAACTTCTGGTGATAGATGTAAAATTTTATTCTATAAAGGAAATGGTGATGTTGATGTCATTTATAAGGATATATTACCTACAGTTAAAATTGGTGACAATTTAACTATTAATGATGATTTCACTCTTTGTGAGTATTCTATACAAGAAGAGAAGAGGTTGGTAGAAGAAGTTATTTCTTCAGATACTGTTCAGACAAATCCATATGACGGTGCTGGAATTTCTGTAAATTCACTTTGTCTTAGACCAGTAACTTGGTGTAAACAAACTTCAGATAAAATTATTAATGGGCAAATTATTAGCAAGAGTAGAGTTCTTTATGAACCTTTAGTAAATCCAACAACAAATATTATTCAATCAGTTGGTGTTGGTTCTACAGTAATTTTTGTTGAAGGTGTAAAAACTTTCTTTGATTCAATAAAGGAAAATACAACAACAAAGAATAAATATTCTATTGCAATTTTATCTCAAGATTATATCATTTCTGCAGCAGCGACTGCAATAGTATCTTATGCGGGGACTATATCATCGATTATAATTTCCAATGGTGGAGTTGGTTACACAACAAATCCGATTGTTTCTATTGCCGATCCTGCTGGATATGGAATTTCCATTCCAGCAACAACATATAATATTGCGGATAATATTCCTGTTGGATTGGGCACAACAGCAGCGGCAACAGCATCAATTTCTGTTGGTGGTACAGTTTCATCGATATCAATTAACACCGCAGGGGCAGGGTATACAAGCTCAAATCCGCCACAAGTTCTTATAGAAATTCCAAAATCAATATATGAAACAAATACTTCGTTATCTTATGAAGGAGATTTTGGAATAATTGTTGGGGTAAAAACAACTTCTGTTGGAGTTGCTTCTACTGGACTTATTTTTGATTTTTATATTCCACAAAATTCATATTTAAGAAATTCTTCAATTACTGGCATTATAACCACTAGTGGCATTCAAACTGGATATTATTTTGTTGTAAATAATAGCAATATTGGAAATGGAGTTACATCACTATATCAAGATGGTTCCATTTTAGGAGTTAGTACTCAATTTTTAAATGGAGTTTATGAAGTTGCCAGCGTTTCGATCGCCCAAACTTCAGTTCCAGGAATTGCTCTCACATATGTGGCAAGAATTGTAACCAGTATTTCAAGTTATAATTCTTTAAGTGGAATTGGATATAGTTCTTTTTATGGAGAATTTTCCTGGGGCAAAATAATTTTAGGTAGCAGAAGTAACCCAAAAATATTTAATTCTTATGTGAAAAATGGAATTTTGGGAATTACAACTTCATCAACAGTGACTAGAATTTCTCCACTAAAATATGTTGGGTACTCTTCACTTTAACATAGATAAATAAATAAAAAAACAAATATGTCAGCAATTATAACTGATCAATTTCGTATATTAAATGCAAAGAATTTTATTGCAAGTGTCGCTTCAACAAACAATTCTTATTATACATTTGTAGGACTTCCAAATTCAAATGATATAAGTTCAACCTGGGATATTTCTCCACCGGATCCAAAAGATAATTTTGATGAAGAAAATAATTATTGGGACACTCTAATCGCTCTTAAAAAAATTAATTCTACTGATATTAAGCAAGTTATAAGAAAAATTACTTGGCAATCTGGTGTCACATATGATATGTATCGTCATGATATAAAAAGTACTAATAGATCTAAACCTTCAGATGCAACAAGTTTATATGATGCAAATTATTATGTAATTAATAGTGATTATAGGGTTTATATATGTTTGCAAAATGGAACTACTCCAGAAAATCCTTCTGGAAGAGCTTCTTTAGATGAACCAACATTTACGGATTTAGAACCAAAAGAAGCAGGTTCTAGTGGAGATGGATATACATGGAAATATTTGTATACTATTAAACCAAGTGATATTATTAAATTTGATTCTACAAATTTTATGCCAGTTCCAATTGACTGGGAAACAAATTCAGATTATTCTCCAGTAAGAAATAATTCATCTGCGCCAAACAATCAATTAAAAATTATAACTATTGTAGATAGAGGTGTTGGATTAGGAACTGCAAATAAAATTTATACGAGGGTGCCAATTAAAGGTGATGGTTCTGGGGCTGAAGCTACAGTTGTTATTAATAGTTCATCTAAAGTAGAATCTGTAACTATTTCTTCCGGTGGTGATGGTTATACCTTTGGTACTTTGGATCTTGCTTCAGGAAATGTTCCAACTGGATCAACAAAACCAATATTTAATATAATTATTCCCCCATCTGGAGGACATGGTTCAGATATCTATAGAGAATTGGGAGCAAGAAATGCTTTAATTTATTCTAGAATTGAGAATGATACTGAAAATCCAGATTTTATAGTTGGAAATCAAATTGCAAGAATTGGTATTATTGAAAATCCATTAAAATATAATTCTTCTTCATTATTAGTTGATGATAAGGCTAGTGGTGTTTATGCGCTAAAATTAACTGGAGTTGGATATAGTTCTGCATCATTTACTGCAGATTCTTTAATAACTCAAACAATAGGACTTGGTTCGACTGCTGTTGGTAGAGTTATCTCTTATGATAAAGTGACGGGAGTTTTAAAATATTGGCAAGATAGAACAACTTCTGGATTTAATACTGATGCAACTCAAAATTCTTCTCCATCATATGGATTCAATTTAAATAGATTTGTTGCAAATCCAGATTTTGCTGGGGGAGGAAGTATTAGTATTGTTGGAACAGAAACTAATCTTGCAATACAAACATCATTTACCGGCATTTCAACAGTAATAAATAGTAAGACATATTACCTAGGTCAATCATTTGCACAAGGTATCTCTCAACCAGAAGTCAAAAAATATTCTGGAAATATCATCTATGTAGATAATAGACCTTCAATTACAAGATCAACAAGCCAAAAAGAAGATATTAAAATCATATTGCAGTTTTAACGAATTATGTCACAAGAAACCAATCTCAATGTTGCTCCATATTTTGATGATTTTGATGCAAATAATGACTATTATAGAGTGTTGTTTAAGCCTGGATATCCTGTTCAGGCAAGAGAGTTAACAACTTTACAGTCAATATTACAAAATCAAATTGAAAAATTTGGACAACACTTCTTTAAGGAAGGATCCAAAATAATTCCAGGTAATACTGCGTATAGTCAATCATATTATGCAGTTGAATTAAATGACACTTATCTTGGAATTGCAATAGTAGAGTATATTGATCAGCTGATTGGATCAAAAATTACTGGACTGACATCTGGAGTAACTGCAATTATTCAAAGAGTTTTGATGTCAGATGAATCTGAAAGAGGAAATACAACACTTTATGTAAGTTATCTTTCATCCAACACTAACGACAATTCAACATTATATTTTTCAGATGGAGAATTGTTATCTTCCGACAAAACAATAATCTCAGGTAATACAATAATTGCCACTGGAGAAGCTTTTGCTTCAACAATTGCAACTAATGCAACTTCGATTGGTTCTGCATATTCCATTTCAAATGGCATATATTTTGCTAAAGGAAATTTTATTGCTGTAAATAATGAGACAATATTACTAGAACAATACAATAATACCCCAAATTACAGAATTGGATTATTAATTGCAGAAGAAATAATAAATTCAGATGTTGATACGACTTTAAATGATAATTCAAAAGGATTTAACAATTATGCTGCACCAGGGGCAGATAGATTAAAAATTACTGCATCTCTATTTAAAAAAAGTTTAACTGATTTTGATGATAATAATTTTATTGAATTAGCGACAGTAAATGATGGTATTTTAAAATCAAATAAAAGGACAAATTCATCTGTATTTCAAGATGAATTGGCAAGAAGAACTTATGAGGAATCTGGCGATTATTATGTATCTCCTTTTGATATTTCCGTAAAAGAATCTTTAAATAATAATCTTGGAAATAATGGAATTTTTAATTCAAACCAATTAACTTATGGAGGTTCCACTCCATCCGAAGATTTAGCAGTCTGTCAAGTATCTCCTGGAAAGGCATTTGTAAGAGGATATGAGGTAGAAAATACTGGTACAGTATTCTTGGATATTCCAAAACCAAGGACTGTGAGCACCTTAACTGCTCAAGCAATTAATTATTATACTGGGCCCACATTAAAACTCAATAGAGTTTATGGAGCTCCAACTATAGGTATTGGAAATACCTATATCTTAAGTTTGAGAGATAGTAGAGTAGGTTCTGCTTCAACTTTACAATATGGTAAAGAAATTGGTTTGGCAAGGATTTATGACTTTAATCTTTCTTCTGGAAGTTATAATAATTCAAATTCAAATATAAATCAATGGGATATTTCACTATACGATATCCAAACTATTTCTGAAATTACTCTTAATGAGCCAATTACGCTTCCAATTTCAACATTTATTAAAGGTAAGTATAGTGGAGCAACTGCATTTCTAAAAGAACCTGTATCTGCAGGGGCCGCTTTAACAGTTTATCAAAAGAATGGTGAATTTATTAAGAACGAATCTTTTATTATTGATGGAATTGAAAATAATAGAGTTGCTGTTGCAGTAACATCATATGGAATTTCTGATATTAAATCTGTTTATGCAATAGTAGGAACAGCAATTACATTTACTGCCGATGTTATTCAAGATAATTCAATTAGTATTGGTGTAGCAACTATTAGTGCGTATAATCCGATTGGAATTAGTACGATTGTAAGTGCAAATCCACTTTTTCCACAAAATTTGAGAGTTGGAAATTTACTCAAATTTAGTAACGGAATTTCTATAGATCCCACTCTAGTAAAGATTGTTAGCGTTGGTAGTACATCAATTAATGTTTCTGGGATATCCACAGTTGTAGGAGTTGTTAAAGGATATTTACCAACATCTACTTTGCAAATTAATGACCTTACATTAGTAACTACTAACTTACAATCCTCAGGCGACAATACTCTTTATACACCATTACCAAAAATAAATATAGAATCTGTAGATTTAACCAATGCAACATTAACAATTAGAAAAAAATATTCCGTTTCAATTTCTAGTAATCAACTTTCTTCCAGTCAGACTGCATCAACTAATGAAACATTTTTGCCATTTACTGAGGAAAGATATTCACTGATTCGTTCTGATGGAACAACAGAAACACTAACTTCAGATAAAGTAAAAATTACAAATAATGGCAAATCACTGCAAATTTATAATTTGGGAAGCAATGATTCAAATTCCACTTTAGTAGTAACTATTAGTAAAATTAATCCAAAGGCAAAAGTTAAAATTAAAAACAGAGTTGATGCATTAATTGTAGATAAATCAAAGTATGAAGCATCTGGAGTTGGAACAACAACTTTAAATGATGGATTGGTATATGGAAATTATCCTTTTGGCGTAAGAGTTCAAGATGAAATTATTTCATTAAATTCTCCAGATATTATAGAAATTCATGCAATTTATGAGTCTGCAAATACTTCAAATCCATCAGCACCAAAAGTAATTCTTTCATCAATAAATGGTCCAACTACTAAAACTTCCGATTTAATTGTTGGGGAAAGATTTACTGGAAAAACTAGTAATGCATCTGCAATATATGCCGAAAAAATAAATGATTCTCAAATATCATTCATCCCAAAAAATCAAAATACTTTTAGACAGGGTGAAGTTATTGTTTTTGAAGAATCTAAAATTGAGGCAGTAATTACAACAATAGAAATTGCAAGTTTTGATATTTCATATCATTACAAATATAATAATGGGCAGAAATCAACATTTTATGATCAAGGATTAATTACTAGAAAATCTGATGCTAAGGAACCAACAAAGAAGTTAAAAATATATTTTTCTAGTGGATATTACCAGTCTACAGATGATGGTGATATTACAACAAAAAATTCTTATAATACATTTGATTATGTTAGAGAAATTCAAACTGTAAATTCGATAAGGAATACTGATATTATCGATATTAGACCTAGAGTTTCTAGGTATTCTGTAATAGAAAATTCAAGATCACCACTAGAATTTTATGGAAGAACATTTGATTCTTCTGGAAGTTCTGCAGCAAATATTCTGGCATCAAATGAATCTATCATTACAAATTTTTCATTCTATTTGGGAAGAATTGATAGAATTTATTTATCTAAAGATGGGAAATTTCAAATTAAATATGGAACACCATCAGAAAAACCAGAAAAACCTGTTTCTATAGATGATGCTTTAGAAATTGCGTCTATAGATATTCCACCATATCTTTATAATGCATCCCAAGCCTCTTTAACTTTTCTTGAGCATAAGAGATATAGGATGGTTGATATTAAACAACTTGAAAATAGAATTAAAAATCTTGAATATTATACTGCATTATCGTTACTTGAAACCAATACAGCAAATCTATTTGTTCCAGATTCTTCCGGATTAAACAGATTTAAATCTGGATTTTTTGTTGACAATTTTACATCACTTCTTGCACAAGAAGACAGAGTTCCTTTCAAAAATAGTATTGATATTTCAAATAAAGAGTTAAGGCCTCAGCATTATACAACGGCAGTGGATTTGATTGTAGGATCTGCTTCTGGAACATCTCCAAATTCAGATGTTGCATATATTGCCCCAGAAGGAACTAATATTGTAAAGAATAAAGACATCATAACATTAAATTACACCGAAATTGAATGGATTAAACAAACTTTTGCAACAAGAACAGAAAGTGTAACACCTTTCCTTGTAAGTTTTTGGCAAGGTTCAGTTGAACTTACTCCAGCATCAGATACTTGGGTTGATACAGTTAGACTTGAAGCAAAAATTACCAATACTGAAGGAAACTATACAGAAACTCTTGCCCTTGCATCAAGAACTTTAAGTGTAGATTCTCAAACTGGATTTTCTCCAGTAATTTGGAATGCCTGGGAAACTTCTTGGACAGGTAAAGAACCAAGTACTAATACTGCAGATAGAAAAGAAACAACAACTAGTTCTGGAAGATGGGGGGAAAGAGGCCTCAGGGGTAATGGAGATCTAACTGGTGGTGAATGGATAACTGATCAAATTACAACAGTATATAAGGATACTATTCAAGAAATAAAGGAGACAGGAATACAAAGTAGAACGGGAACCAGAACTATTGTAACAGAGCAATTTGATAAAACTTCAGTTGGTGATAGAGTTGTAAGTAGAGATCTCATTTCTTTTATGAGATCTAGAAATGTCCAATTCATTGCCAAAAAAGTAAAACCACTAACTCAAATATATGCTTTCTTTGATGGTATTGATGTAACCAAATATTGTATTCCAAAATTACTAGAAATTTCAATGATTTCCGGAGTTTTTCAACCAGGAGAAACTGTAATTGGATCTAGACAAAATATAGGATTCTCACCATCAGTTCCAGATTCTTCAATTCCAAAAATAAAATTTAGAGTTGCTCAATCAAATCATAAAGAAGGTCCATATAACTCCGCAACTTCCGTATTTTTAACAAATCCATATAACAATCAATCATTACCCCAATCTTATTCTTCAACATCTACGATTCTAAATATAGATACTTTTTCACTTGCAAATCAACCTGAGGGTGGATTTAGTGGGTGGGTAGAATCTAATATGAGTTTAGTTGGACAAAGTAGTGGTGCTCAGGCAACTATTTCAAATATCAGATTGATATCGGATATTTCTGCTACATTGATGGGAAGCTTTTTTATTGCAAATCCAAATTCTCCCTCAAATCCAAAATTTCAAACTGGAACTAAAGTTTTTACTCTAGTCAATAGCAGCACAAATGATCAAAATGCTGCTACTACAATTGCAGAAGAAGGATTTATTTCTAGTGGAACTTTAGAAACTGTACAAGAAAATATTATTTCTATTAGAAATGCAAGAATACAAAATAAAAAGGAATTTGAACAGAAACCTGTTTCCAAAACAACAGGATCTCAAGTTATTTCCACACAAACAATTTCACAAACGCCATCAATAAATAAAACCATTGTTTGGTACGATCCTTTAGCACAATCTTTCTTGGTTGAAGATGAAACTGGAGTATTTATTACAAAATGTGATGTATTTTTTCAATCAAAAGATGATGCAAATATTCCCGTAACATTCCAAATTAGAACCATGCAAAATGGTTATCCCACTCAAAAGGTATTACCATTTTCAGAAATTATTATTGATCCATCTCAGGTTAATATATCGAATGATTCTTCTATTCCAACAACTTTTGACTTTCAATCTCCGGTTTATTTGGAGGGTGGTAAGGAATATGCAATATGTATTGCATCACTTTCAACAAAATACAATGTTTATATTTCAAGAGTCGGTGAAAGTGATTTAATCACCCAAACATTTATTTCAAATCAACCATATTTAGGATCTTTATTTAAATCGCAAAATGCTTCGACTTGGGAAGCAAGTCAATGGGACGATTTGAAATTTACTCTTTATAGAGCGAATTTCGTATCAAGTGGTACAGTTAATGTTTATAGTCCAGATTTATCTGAAGGAAATGGCGAAATTCCAACATTAATGCCAAACTCTATCAATTTAAATTCAAGAAAAATTAGAGTAGGACTTGGTTCAACTCTTCAAGATTCTGGATTAACATTGGGCAATATTATTTTACAAGAAAGAACAAATGCTAGTGGTAGGTATGTTGGTAATGCTGGAATTGCAACTGGAACACTAAATGTAATTAATTCTGGCATTGGATATACACCATCCACAAATACTTATACATTTAATGATGTAAATTTAATTAATGTTACAGGTACAGGTCGAAATGCAACTGCAAATATTACCATTAACAATGGTGTAGCAATTGCCGCAACAATTGTATCTTCTGGGTATGGATATAAAGTTGGTGATATTGTTGGTATTACAACAATTGGAAACAATTCTCTTGGAGCAAACTCTAGATTCTCTATTGTTTCAATTGCCAGCACAAATGAGTTGTTGATTGACAATATTCAAGGAGATTTTGTAATTTCTGGTGTTGGAAATACTGTCAAATATACAAATAATTCCGGATTAACAACAACTCTCAATTCTTCTACCGGAGGAAATGTACAAATTTCAAACATAAACATTGTAAATGATGGACTACATGTTTTAGTAAATCATAAAAACCATGGAATGTATTTTGACACCAATTACGTTACAATTTCAAATACCCAATCCGATATTATTCCAACAAAACTTTCTGCTGCACTAAATTCAACGTCAACTTCACCAATTATATTGGATGATGTATCCAATTTATCAATATTTGAAAATGTTGGAGTTGGAACAACTAATCTGGGATATGTGTTAATTGGTGAAGAAATTATTTCTTATACAAGTATATCCTCAGGTTCTCTTGCGGGAATTGTATCCAGAGGTGTAGATAGTACCATAACTAAAAATTATCCTGCAGGAACTCCTGTTTATAAGTATGAGTTGAGTGGGATTTCTCTCAGAAGAATTAATAAAACTCACAATTTAGCAGATGTTGATAAAACTCAAATTTCAACTCCAATTAAATTTGATTCTTATCATATTAAACTTGATATGGGTTCCAGTGGGATTGGAAGATCTGATGGATTAAGTTTCCCCAAACTTTATGCAAATCAGTCAAAATCTGCAGGTGGATATAATACTAAGGCAACTCAAAATATTCAATATGAAATTATTACACCCAACATACAAAATTTAACAGTTCAAGGTACTTCTTTAAGTGCAGAAATTAAAACTATTTCTGGAGTAAGTATTAGTGGAAATGAAATTCCATTTATTGATAAGGGATATCAACCAATATCTCTGAATAAATCAAATTATCTAGAATCTCCAAGATTGATTACATCAAAAATTAATACTGATAGGAAGTTAACTGTTGGACAAAAATCTCTTGCGATGACTTTATCATTAGGAACGGTTGATTCAAGAGTAACTCCCGTAATAGATACTCAAAGAATGAATGCAATTTTCACATCAAATAGAGTCAATGATGTGATTACTAATTATATAACTGACAGTAGAGTAAATAGTATTTACGATGATCCAACAGCGTTCCAATACTTATCTAAAGAAATTGATTTGGAAAATTCAGCAACTTCTATTAAGATTCTTGTCAATGCTCATATAAATCTATATTCCAGTATTCGTGCATTCTACGCAATTAGTGAAAATCCAAACTTTACTCCAATTTATACACCATTTCCCGGATTTAATAATTTAGATTCTAAAGGACAAGTTATTAGTCCAGAAAATAATGATGGCAATTCTGATATGATGATTTCTAATACAACATCATTAGGATTTTTACCCTCACAACTTCAATATAAAGAATATACATTCACTGCAGATCAGCTTCCATCTTTTAGATCTTATAGAATTAAAATTATTATGACATCAACTAATCAAGTTTATGTACCAAGAATGAAAGATCTTAGAGTCATTGCTTTTGCGTAAAATGTCTTATATGAAGGTGCATGGATATTCGCATTTGTTGAGAGATTCAAAAACAAATTCCATTATTAATAGTAATATGACAGAATATCAAGAGTATATTGCAAGACGTAATGCAAAAATTGAAGAAAGTCAAAAAGTACAGAACTTGGAAGAGGATATCTCCAATATGAAAAGTGATATTGGTGAAATTAAAAATTTATTAAGGAGTTTAGTTAATGAATCCAGATAATATCATTTTAGAAAATTTATCAAAAAGTTTTGAATACGCAAAAGCATGTTCTGAGCTCGATAAAATTGAAAATATCGAACAACTTAGAGATATATCAAAGGCATATATGAAATTATATTTGAAGCAACAAGAAGTTGTAAGTAATTTAGCAAAAATTGATTCATAAATATTTTTAACAAGGAAAAATAAATGGCGCAACCATCTACTAGACAAGAATTAATTGATTATTGCAAAAGAAAGCTGGGGGCTCCTGTTTTAGAAATTAATGTTGCCGATGAACAAATTGAAGATTTGGTAGATGATGCGGTTCAATTTTTCCAAGAAAGACACTTTGATGGTGTATATCCAACATTTTTTAAGTACAAAGTAACTCAAAATGATATTGATAGAGGTAGAGCTTCTCTCGATAAGGGAGAACCGGTAGGAATTACGACTACAAAAGTAACAACAAATATTGTAGGAACCGCAACCACTTTTTCGTATTATGAGAATAGTAACTATTTGCAAATCCCACCCAATATTATTGGAATAAACAAAGTATTCACATTTGATGGAACAAATAGCATCGCTAGCAATATGTTTAGTGTGAAATATCAGTTATTCTTGAATGATGTTTATTATTGGGGTGCTGTTGAGATGTTAAGTTATGCTATGGTAAAGACATATCTTGAAGATTTAGATTTTTTACTAACAACACAGAAGCAAATTAGATTTAATAAAAGACAAGATCGTATGTATTTGGATATTGACTGGGCATCTATAAATGCTGGACATTATTTTATTATTGACTGCTACAGTACTTTAGATCCAAGTGATTATGGAAGAGTTTGGAATGATTCATTTATAAAACCATATTTAACATCTTTAATCAAAAAACAGTGGGGACAAAATATGATGAAATTTACTGGAGTTAAACTTCCTGGTGGAGTAGAACTTAATGGGCGCCAAATGTATGATGATGCCCAAAAAGAAATCGATGTTTTAATGGAAAAAATGTCAAATACTTATGAACTTCCTCCTCTGGATATGATTGGTTGATATGTTAAATCCATTTTTTCTTCAAGGTTCAAAAACAGAACAAAATCTTGTTCAGGATTTAATCAATGAACAATTGAGAATGTATGGTATTGAAGTATATTATATTCCAAGGCATTATTTGTCTTCAAAAACAGTTATACGGGAAGTTGTTGAATCCAAGTTTACTAATAATTATCCAATTGAAGCTTATGTGGATAACTATGATGGGTATGGAGATAATACCCAAATTCTTTCAAAATTTGGAATTCAAGCATTAAATCAAATTACTTTAACAATATCTAAAGAAAGATTTGAAACTTATATTAGTCCATTGATTAAATCCTTACCAGATATTAAATTATCAAATAGACCAAAAGAAGGTGATTTAATTTATTTTCCCTTGGGAGATAAATTATTTGAAATTAAGTTTGTTGAGCATGAGAAACCATTTTACCAGTT
>Ga0114960_10000820_pt1 | contig 25468 bp, 30 predicted proteins | sample C_130625_MF_Meta_FD_92637 | JGI IMG/M metagenome (GOLD analysis project Ga0114960, IMG submission 92637) | Freshwater microbial communities from Lake Croche, Canada to study carbon cycling - C_130625_MF_MetaG | ecosystem: Environmental > Aquatic > Freshwater > Lake | place: Lake Croche, Canada... | reverse complement strand
GTCCTACTGGATTCACAGGTCCAACAGGATTAATTGGATTAACTGGTCCAACTGGTTTTACAGGTCCAACAGGATTAATAGGATTAACTGGACCAACTGGTTTCACTGGTCCTACAGGATTAATTGGATTAACTGGACCAACTGGTTTCACTGGTCCTACAGGATTAATTGGATTAACTGGTCCTACTGGTTTCACAGGTCCAACAGGATTAATAGGATTAATTGGTCCTACTGGTTTTACAGGTCCAACAGGATTAATAGGATTAACTGGCCCTACTGGATTCACAGGTCCTACTGGATTAATAGGATTAACAGGTCCTACTGGTTTCACAGGTCCTACAGGATTAATAGGATTAACAGGTCCTACTGGATTCACAGGTCCAACAGGATTAATTGGATTAACTGGCCCTACTGGTTTTACTGGTCCTACTGGTGTAATAGGATTAACAGGTCCTACTGGTTTCACAGGTCCAACAGGATTAATTGGATTAACTGGCCCTACTGGTTTCACAGGTCCTACTGGATTAATAGGATTAACTGGCCCTACTGGATTCACTGGTTTTACTGGTCCTATTGGAATTCCAGGAACAGCATCCAATACTGGTGCTACAGGTCCTAGTTATTGGCAAGCAGGAACAACTGGTATATATTATAGTTCTGGAAATGTGGGTATAGGTACAGGTTCACCTGCTTACAATTTAGATGTAAACGGAATTATATCTACAAATGTGCTAAAATTTCCTAGTGATAATATACAGATTAATGGAGTCACAGGACAATATTATACAAATCCACAAACAATTGCTATTGGTTCAAGTGCAGGACAATATTTTCAAGGTACACAATCAGTTGCTATTGGCTTTAATGCAGGATATACAGGTCAAGGATCACAATCAGTTGCAATTGGCTATCAAGCAGGATATACAGGTCAACAACAAGGTGCAGTTGCTATGGGTTATCAAGCAGGAGCTGGAGGACAAGGTTCTAATGCAGTTGCTATTGGTTATCAAGCAGGATATACAGGAATAACAGGACAAGCACAATATTCAGTTGCTATTGGTTACCAAACAGCACAAAGTAATCAAAATAATCAATCAATTGCTATTGGTTATCAAACATCAATAACTAATCAAGGCTCTAGTGCAGTTGCTATTGGCACAAGTGCAGGACAATATAGTCAAGGTTCTAGTTCTATCAGTATAGGTAGATTTGCAGGACAAACCAATCAAAGTAATTCTAGTATTGCTATAGGTCAAAATACAGGAAATGCTAGTCAAGGTACACAATCAGTTGCAATTGGATATAATGCAGGAAATGTTACTCAAGGTACACAATCAGTTGCAATTGGTACAAGTGCAGGACAAACGAATCAAGGTTCACAAGCAGTTGCTATTGGTTTTAATGCAGGATATACAGGACAAGGTACACAAGCAGTTGCTATGGGTTATCAAGCAGGATATACAGGACAAGGTCCACAAGCAGTTGCTATGGGTTATCAAGCTGGAGCTGGAGGGCAAGGTACACAATCAGTTGCTATTGGTTATCAAGCAGGTTATACAGGAATATCAGGTCAAGGTTCACAAGCAGTTGCTATTGGAAATAATGCTGGATTAAATAGTCAAAATACACAAGCAGTTGCTATTGGTTACCAAGCAGGACAAATTACCCAAGGTATACAATCAGTTGGTATTGGTCTAAATTCAGGACAAACTAGTCAAGGTAATTATTCGGTTGCTATTGGTGCAAGTGCAGGAACTACTAGTCAAGGAGCAACTGCGGTTGCTATTGGTGCAAGTACAGGAGTTATTAGTCAAGGTAATTATTCGGTTGCTATTGGTTATCAAGCAGGAAATACTAGTCAAGGAGTAACTGCGGTTGCTATTGGTCCAACTACAGGACTTAGTAGTCAAGGATCTAATGCAGTTGCTATTGGTAACCAAGCAGGAAATAGTAGTCAAGGTATACAATCAGTTGCTATTGGTAACCAAGCAGGATATACAGGTCAAGGTCCACAAGCAGTTGCTATGGGTTATCAAGCTGGGGCTGGAGGACAAGCTACACAAGCAGTTGCTATTGGTTATCAAGCAGGATATACAGGAATAACAGGACAAGCACAATATTCAGTTGCTATTGGTTCAGGTGCAGGACAAAATAATCAAAATACACAATCAGTTGCTATTGGTTACCAATCAGGACAAAATAATCAAACTACACAATCAGTTGCTATTGGTTACCAAGCAGGACAAACTAGTCAAAATACACAATCAGTTGCTATTGGTTCAGGTGCAGGACAAACTACTCAAAGTAATTTTGCAGTTGCTATTGGATTTAGTACAGGACAATCTGCTCAAGGTTTTTCTTGCATCAGTATAGGTAGATACGCAGGACAAGCTACTCAATCTACTTATGGTATTGCTATGGGTGAAGCTGCAGGTCAAAATAGTCAAGGTACACAATCAATTGCTATTGGTCAAAATGCAGGTCGAACGAATCAAGGTACACAAGCAATTGCTATTGGTGCAAGTGCAGGGGTTACAGGTCAACAACAAGGTGCAATTGCTATTGGTTATCAAGCAGGTAATACTGGAGCAAGTGTAGGACAAGGACAATATTCAGTTGCTATGGGTTACCAAGCAGGAGCTGTAGGGCAAAATAATTATTCAGTTGCAATGGGTTATCAAGCAGGACAAACTAGTCAAAATATACAATCAGTTGCTATAGGTTATCAAGCAGGAGCTGGAGGACAAGGTCAACAATCAGTTGCTATTGGTCAAAATGCAGGACAAACTAGTCAAAGTAATTTATCGGTTGCTATTGGTATAAATGCAGGACAAACTAGTCAAGGACAAAGTGCGATTGCTATTGGTCCAACTTCAGGAAATAGTAGTCAATCTACTTATTGTATTGCTATTGGAAATTATGCAGGAAGTACTAATCAATCTATTTATAGTATCGGTATAGGTAGATACGCAGGAAGTATTAATCAAGGTACACAAGCAGTTGCTATGGGTTACCAAGCAGGAGCTGGAGGACAAGGACAAAATGCAGTTGCAATTGGTTACCAAGCAGGATCTACAGGTCAACAGCAAAATGCAGTTGCAATTGGTTACCAAGCAGGATCTACAGGACAAGGACAATCTTCGGTTGCTGTTGGTGACTCTGCTGGATTATTTAATCAAGGTTCTAGTTCAGTTGCAATTGGTCAAAATGCAGGATATACAGGACAAGGTCCTCAAGCAGTTGCTATGGGTTATCAAGCAGGAGGTGGGGGACAAGGATCTAATGCAGTTGCAATTGGTTACCAAGCAGGTTATACAGGAGTAACAGGACAAGGTCCACAATCAGTTGCTATTGGTTACCAAGCAGGATGTACAGGTCAAGCTACCCAATCAGTTGCTATTGGACCAAGTGCAGGAGCTGGTAATCAAGCTACCCAATCAGTTGCTATTGGAGTAGGTGCAGGAGCTGGTAATCAAGCTACCCAATCAGTTGCTATTGGATTTAATGCAGGAAATATTACTCAATCACAATATTCACTTGCTGTTGGTGCAAGTTCAGGACAAAATACTCAATCATCATTTGCAACTGCTGTTGGTTACCAGTCAGCACAAAATAATCAAGGACAAAGTGCAGTTGCTGTTGGTTACCAGTCAGCACAAAGTAATCAAGGTTCACAAGCAGTTGCTATTGGTTACCGAGCAGGACAAACTAGTCAAAGTCAAAACTCTATTTCTATTGGTTCAAATGCAGGAGCTGGTAGTCAAGGTATACAATCAGTTGCTATTGGTCAAAGTGCAGGACAAACTACTCAAGGTACACAATCGGTTGCAATTGGATATAATGCAGGACAAACTAATCAAAGTCAAAACTCAATTGCTATTGGTTGTTTTGCAGGACAAACGAATCAACCTGCTAATTCTATTGTTATTAATGCCTCAGGCGTTACAGGAACAAATGGATTAACCAGTTCTGCATTTTATGTTAACCCAATTAGAAGTGAAACAGGAATTATAGGTTCTACAGGAACATTACAATACAATGTATCTACTAATGAAATAACATATAATATTAGTAAAACATTTGTAATAGATCACCCAAATGATTCAAATAAATATCTTGTTCATGGATGTTTAGAAGGCCCAGAATCAGGTGTTTATTACAGAGGTAAAGACGAAATTAAAAATAATATTTTTACAACGATTCATTTACCAGAATATGTTAAAAAATTAGCATCAGATTTTACAATCCAACTCACACCTATTTATTCTGGTAAAGAATTCAAACAATTATATACAACCGAAATTGTAAACAATTCATTCCAAGTTTATGGAGAAAATTGTAAATTTTATTGGCTAGTTCAAGGTAAGCGTCTTGATATTGAAGTGGAACCCTTTAAAAATGTAACAAAAGTACAAGGTTTAGGACCTTATAAATGGATTTAAAACGCATTACTCCATAAACCATTGTACATCATAAACCATTGTACTAATTAATATAAAAATAAATTTTAAAAATTTTATTTATTTTTATAATTTTACCATAAAACTTCTCTACTTAAATTATTTGCTGAATATTTGTTTGATTTCCATTCACCTCTCATATATTTTGTTCTTGTTAAATAGTTATGTCGTCTTTTTTTGTCATGATGTTTTGTATAATCTTCATATCCTATTTGTCCGAAGTTAACCCATTTTTCATTTATTGGATCATAAATGCTATATTTTTTTTGAGGATTTCTAGCAGGATATATTTTCGCAGTTTTACCTAAATATTTATACGCCATTTTTTGTGCTTGTCGTGGACTGGACCATTTATTAATATACTTATTAAATTTTGTACGTATCTTTTTTGTTTTATTATGTTTGTTCATATATTATATCTGTAAAAAAAAAGAACTAAATTATAGTTCTATTTTTTATAGCATATGTTAACCCCCACTTATTTGTTTATTTATATCTTTATATTATTTCAGTACTCTGGTGTATGTTTTTTAAATAAACAACCTTGTGGTTGCAATCCTTTAACGTCAGGAGTTACAATAGCTGGATTTTGATTATTACATCCAGCCATCCAAATTTTAATAATACAAAAACTCTTTTTTGGAGAAATAGTTATCCCAGTAACACAATTGACAAAATTTTGTTGCTTACTAATTGTACCTCCAACAACTACATAAGTCAAATCTTTCCAAACCTTGTACACATTTTTATTTGAAACTTTGTATGAAAAGCTTCCACCATTTCGATTGTTTGGATCTTCCCATATAGGCTTCACACCTTCCTTCATCATAAATAACATACAATTTTCAACAAGCACCGCAGGTAATGTCTCTGTAACCCCAATGGCTTCTTCTACGCTCTTAAATGTTGAAATTGGTATATAACTTTTTAATGTCCAATCTGTGTTATGTGGAAGATGTGCCCAAAGAGTCCAATTAGTTGGTAATGTGTGGAATGTTTCCTCATTTGAACTAAGAGTTGCTGTGTCCATTGTATTGTCCTGGGATAACATTTATATTTATTTATCTCAGTTTTTTTTTAAATTGTTTTATATTATAATATAATTTTTTCCACTTTTAAAAAAAGTGGAGCAAAAATATTATTTTCAATAAGATGTTAAAAATTTCAATAAGATAATAATATTTTCAATAAGATGTTAATAATTTCAATAAGATAATAATATTTTCAATAAGATAATAATATTTTCAATAAGATAATAATATTTTCAATAAGATAATAATATTTTCAATAAGATAATAAGAATTTTGCTCCACTTTTTTAAAAGTGGATACATTGAGTATCATCATTTGTAAACTCTACTCTCTTATTATCAATATTATGATCTAGAATCTTGAGAACAAAATTAATATTATCTATATTCTCTTCTTCAAATATTATCGTGTCTAGGTGAATATAGTGTAAATAATATAAAAAGAATTTTTTGTCCAAAATATTTCCTTTTACATAGAAATTGTACTTGTCTGTAGCTAAATCAATTTTATAATTTTTATCACCGACTATTAATTCTATCAACATAAATCTTATAGTAGATACTTCATAATTATATGTTTCTTCATTTATAATAGAAAATTCCTTTGCATTTTTATGTATTATCTTAATATTAGACGGATATGTACTAGTATCTGTATAAAGTATAAAATCATAATCTGGTATAATACTAACCTCTTTTGTAGTTAAATAAAAGTCTTTCGAATTTTCACATATCACTTTATTATCTTTTATAAATTCAACTTTTGGTTGTTTTGCTTTATTTTTTATTAATTCTTGAATAATTTTTGCAAGCTTAGGATTATTATCTGTAATATATTTAACGCCATTTTTACATAAAACTTGACAATAACTATATGTGTATAATATATTGAATATGATTTCTAATCCAATCTCTCTATGTTTATTTGGATAGTTCTTTCTAAAATAATCATTTACAAGAAACCCTAAAGCTAGAGTTTTACCTAATTCAAATAATGCATATAACATAATACTTAATAAAATAAAATTTCTTTATATTATTTTATTACATATTTTACATTTGTTACTCAAGTTCAAAATTAACTTTGATATTCTGGACTACTAGATCCTTTTGGTACTGCCTGAGATGATTTAATTTTAGGTATATATATATCATTTGCATGAGGGTTAGGAATAATAAGGTTTGGTGTATTATAACGCACTGGACGTAAAGAAGGATTATATTCTGGATCATAAATAATAATATTACCATATTCATCAGTAGTTACATTTTCTGGATATTTAGCAGTTGTTTTTCTAGTTGTAGAATCATGATCTTTACACGTATAATCTAGTGATCCTGTAGCTGAATCAAGACCAAAGAAATATAATAACATACTCACCATAACAGTCATTAATATAAATGGAATAAAAACAATAACCCATGATACAAAACTTAATCCTCTTTCACATAATATATTAAGCAATAATGTTACCATAGATGCAACAATAACTTTCATAAAAGCGGTATTATATAAACCTTTATATAAATCAATAAGTATTTGTGTTATTGAAAATAAAAGATAAATAATTGCTGGAGCACATAAATTAAACATTTATTTATATTATATTATATTTATTTATTTTTATTTTGATTGAGTTATTTTTTTATTTATTTTTCATCCGCATAAAAAAAGGGTTCACCTTCTTTTAAATATCCTACTTTGTCTCCTATATCACCTTCGTCTGATAAAATATAAATAAACCCATTTTCTTCATTATTTGTACAATAGGTTATATCATCAATTTCAATTTCAGTAAATTCTTCTTCTTCTTCTTCAACCTTTAATAAAGGTTGATCCAAAGTTGCTTCCTTTTCAACCTTTAATAAAGGTTGATCCAAAGTGGCAACTTTTTCAACCTTTAATAAAGGTTCTGCAGTGCTAAGATCCAAAGTGGCTTCTTCTTCCTCTTCTTCTTCTTCCTCCTCTGAATCAGTACTTGCTTCTGTTTCTACTTCATCTTCATCTACTTTTAATAAAGTTTGAGTTAAAATAGTCTCTTCTTGTTCTTCTTGTTCTTCTTCCTCCTCTTCCTCCTCCTCCTCTTCTTCCTCTTCCTCCTCTTCTTCTTCTTCCTCCTCTTCCTCTTCTTCCTCTTCTTCTTCCTTTTCTTCTTCTTCTTCCTTTTCTTCTGTCTCTTTAATTTCTACCTTAATATTTTCATTTTCACATGCTGCGACAATAGAAGATTTTATTTGTGGTTTTACTAGTTCAACTTCAACTTCCTTTTTTTGTAATGTCATTGTATCTTGAAACTTTTGTAAAATTGTTGACATAAAAGTTTCAATCTTATTTTCTAATGTATCTATTTTACTATGTAAATACTCAATATCTTTTCTATGAATATTGTCTTGATCTGTGTCTTTGACTTCGTCTTGATCAATATATGTTTTATTCAACTCATTTAGCACTGATGGCAAATGCATAATTTGTTGGTGTGTTTTCTCTAGTAATTCATGTCTTTCTATAAATTCTTTTAAAACTTTTGATAAACCATTTTTAATCACATAATTCATTTCTGTAACCAATTCTTCTGTATTAAAATCATATATTTTACCTTCTGGCATGCTAGATAAATTATATATAGTGATTCGTTTAATATGATTTAAAAAATAATTTATCTTATTCATATATGACAGATATTTCTTTGGTAGAGACAGACCTAATAGATGAAAAAGTTCAAAAAGTAATGAGACAAACAGATTATAGTGAAGAAATCGCAAGAGAGAAATTATACGAACATAATTTCAATGAAATCGCAACAATTAAAGCATATTTAGGTATTACTGAAAAAAAAACACTACAAGTGAAATCGATAAATCAAGAAATTTATAAGCAACTCCGTTACAAATTAAATAGTTCTATGAATGATTATAATCAACGGGTAGAAAATAAGAATACTTAGACTATTTTTCACACTATTTTTGAGATTTTTTCAGACTATTTTTCAGATTTTTTTTAATGTGTTTCATTTGATCTTTCATAACTTTTTGTTGATGTATCATACCAATCATCATATTAAAATGTGTAAGGCGGTCAACAATATAAATAATAATAATAACTAATATAAATAATAATATTTGATATATATTGTTTTGTATAAAATGAACAAATGAGTTAAAATTATAAATAGAATAATCATTGTCATTATTTAATTCAAAAGAAGGGTTCATATAATATACTATATGATAAAAATGCTTTAAAAAATAATAATATACTAAACTTAATTTATTATATTATTTTATTGATGTAATCCAAAACGCTCGCTTAAAATTGTGTTTTTAGTTTGTTTCTTTTGAAGTTTCTTTTTAATTTGATATGTGTTGGATGGAATTATCTTATTATTAATAATAAAGTCATCATTATCTTCATGTAGTTCTGGAAGAACACGCGTTAATGGTTTATCTACTACTAAAAATAAACGCTCATTTCTCAAAAGTGATCTATATTCTTGAATATTCAAATTACCATAATATTTGTCAAGCATATAATACGGATTTGGTGCTGGCTTAATATTTTTTTTATAATCGTAAATTTTTGCATAAATGTTATTTAATAAATGATATCTCTCAAATTTGCTAGAACTATCAATATGTTCCTCCATTAAATAAGCACTAGCGCATTCAGGACTACAAAAACATCCATAAACATCATATGCATTTTTAATATAATGCTTTGGAATATATACTGGTGGATTATCAAAGTCACAAGTGCACCAAAAACATGCGGATTTTTTATCGCATATATTATTTGTATGTAAGTTATGCTCTAACACTTTTAATTTTTTCCAAACGTTTTTAATGTCATTATCATTTGATGTTTTGTTGTCATCGTCATCTTCATCATATTTACTATCATCTTCAATAATATTTTCTGTTCTTATATCGGATTTTTTGTTATCATTAAGAACATCATATGATAATTGAGTTATATTAGAAAAATTATAACTTTGAATCTCATTTTCTGTTAATGAGTTTATTTGTAAATCTTTGATTGAGCATTTTAAATGTAAAATTACATTCGTTTTAATTTCTTTATTGTTATCAAGTGGTACTACTTGTTGAATAATTTTACCTCCTTTGGGTTTACGTCCACGTTTTTTAGGTGGAGGTTTTTCATTTGCAACTATAGAATTATCTACTGGTAAAAGGTTTGATATTGTGTCTGATAATACGACATTATTTAACAAATCAATAACATCTGATAAACTATCTACATCTGATATATTATCTAAATTTGTTTCATTATTTTCTATCTCTGTTACAATATCATTCTTATTTGATTCCTCAATAATAACATTAATATTATTTATCATGGTAGACTTAGATATTTGCTCTTGTTGTAATAATTCTAAATCTTTTTTAGATTTTCTACCCCGTTTTTTAATGACAATATTTGTATCATTGTTAATATTTTTTTCGTTTACCATGACTATAAGTTTATAATACTAATATGTATTTTGATTTAAATCATTTTTATATATATTTAACAGGTTCTATAACATTTTCTGCATACTGGAATATAATTATCAGATCCCACCATTGTTTGTTCTTTTTCATCAGTTAAACGCATTGAAAATATGCCTGGTGTTCCGTCTCTACAAATAGAACAAAGTGAAGTTAATTTACGTACCTTGTCACAAAGTGGAATCAAATCTAATATAGATCCAAACTTTTTTCTCTCAAAGTCACCATCCAAACCGCAAACATATACTTTTTTCTTATTGTTTAACATATCTACTACAACTTCATATAAATCTGGAAAGAACTGACCTTCATTAATTAAAATAACTTCTGCATTTTTTAATAATTTATTAGCATAAATATCAGACTCATTACCAGACACTAACCAGCCTTCACGTGTCCAAATATCTGATAGTTTATTTGCTTGCAAACATGGTGCCATTTGTTTGTCATGACTCGATACCATAGTATCATGATATCTTATATCAATTGTATGATTAATAATAGACACAGGAATACTACAAAAGTTGCATTGCTTATAAATTTCTAAAATTTCAGATGTCTTGCCTGCATACATAGGACCAATAATTAACTCAAGATACCCTGTATTATTCAATGTCTTTGTCATTTTATTTATATTCATTATTTATCTTTAATATTTTAGTTTCAATTATATTTGTATAAAAACAATGTAGATTTTTAATTTTCTAATGCTTTTTCTAAAATAAATGATACTATTCTTTTATTTTTCTTTCTTTCTCTCTTTTTCTGTCTAAGTTATTGTATTTATTTGTATTTCAAAAAATTTGATTTAAATATTATAGTTTAAAAAAAAAAGTTTATATAATAAAATGACAACTAGTGGTATACCTTTTATGGAAGCCTATAGACCAAAAAAATTTGAAGACATAGTTCTAGATAATTTAAATAGACAAATTTTAAATAATATAATAGAAACATCTTATTTTCCGAATTTATTATTTTATGGTCCACCAGGTACAGGTAAAACAACAACTATAATTAATTTAATAAATGCTTACCAAGAGAAACTCAATAATAAGAACAAAGACTTAATTATTCATTTGAATGCATCAGATGAGAGAGGTATCGATATTATTAGAAATCAGATTAGTTATTTTGTCAATTCAAAACCATTATTTAATAATGGAATGAAATTTGTCATTCTAGATGAGGTAGATTATATGACAAAAAATGCACAACAAGCCTTAAGATATTTGCTGCAAAATTATTCTAATAATGTTCGTTTTTGTTTAATATGTAATTATATAAGTAAAATAGATGATGGACTACAGAGCGAATTTATTCGGTTACGCTTTAATCAGCTTCCGAACGATGAAATTATTAAATTTTTAACAAATATATCGGTTTCCGAGAATTTAAACATGTCACCAAAAATATTGTCATGTATTCAAAAAATATATAAATCAGATATTAGGAGTATGATAAATTTTATGCAATCAAATCAAGATTTAGTAAAATATTCAGAAAAAGACATTAAAATTATTGACAATAATATTTGGGATGAACTTATTAAAATGTTAAAAAAAAATGAAAAATTAGAAAATATGCAAATATTTATTCACAATATAAGTATTCAATATAATATTGATAAAAAAAATATAATAAAGGATTTTCTCAATTATATTATTCGAAATCATAATGAATATTTAAGTATTCAATTTTTAAATTTTGTTGAAAATATTATGCATTCTCACATACAAAATAATAATATTTATATTAACTATTCATTATCAAAACTATCATCTTTCTTATCTTTATAAATTTGTAAAATATTTGTATTATATATTTTCATTCTCATTTCTAATTTATCCATAAAATTATTTGGTGGAGAGCTTTTGGATGGGTCAAAAAAATTTTGAGTAAGACTATATTCACCTTTTGTATTCATTAATGTAGATAATTTTTTTTTAATTGGTATAATATCACTTCTTTCATTGATGTCACTTGTCATTCTTTATATTATATAATATATAAAATAATTGAAATAAATTTAATATAAAGAATATAAAGATATAGTTTGAAATATTACAATGGCTTTGAACATTGACAATGAATGGGATGATTTTATATCATCTAGTTATAAAAATAATGAATCATCTGATGACGAAGAAGATATAAATGAAATTTTATCAGAAAATAGTGAAACTATTATTTCTGTTGATTTGGCATTTGATTTAGACACTGAACCCCCTAAAGCTAGTAATATTTATATTTCTACCAAAACAAAGATAGCTTATTTAAATACACCTATTGATTTAAAATCAGTGTTTTGGAATATTCCTGTAATTCCTTATGCAAAACCTTGTGATGGTGTTGTAAAAAAACAAATGAAGTTTAATTCGCTTATTCCAGAAGAGTTGGATTTAATTCAAGAAAAATTGAAAACGGAAATGTATTTTGAAGAGCATATAATTACTCATATTAATAATCCAAATGGTAGAATTAAATTTAAGGATACAAGGAAGGTAAGTATAGGAATTTCTAAGAAAGATATTTTGAGTTATCGTTGCAAGAAGAAGAGTGCTTTTTATAATTGTTTTGTATTAATTTTGCGTATGAAGGTAAAGGAATCTTTTAAAGAGTTTCATGTGAAGGTATTTAATACTGGTAAATTGGAAATTCCTGGTGTGCAATGTGAGATTGTATTTGAGAAAATTTTACAGCAAGTATTAGACACATTACAACCATATGTGGAAATGCCTCTCGGTTATAAGGATGACAGCAATCAGACTGTGCTCATAAATTCAAATTTTAATTGTGGTTATTATATTAATAGAGAAACACTATATGACATTTTGAAGTTAAAGTATAATATTCAGGCTATTTATGATCCATGTTCATACCCTGGTATTCAGTGTAAATTTTATTATAATCCAGATATAGAAATACAGAGTGGTAGCCAAATTTCAGAAGATAATAAACATTTATATAAAAATGTGAAAGATGTGTCTTTTATGATTTTCAGGACAGGTAGTGTTTTAATTGTTGGTAAATGTCATGAAGATGTACTTATGATTATTTATGAATTCTTAAAAAATGTTCTTAAAAATGAATATAGAAATATTTGTCAGAAAAATATTAAAATAAATAATGATATCAAAAGTTGTGATAAAAAGAAAAAACTACATAAAAAAAATATTTTGATTGAAATACAAAACTCTTAATAGTACAAATTATATACAACACAATATAAAAGTTTTAAAAATATATATTATTAAAAATTTATATATAAATTTATATATAAATTTTTTATTCACTAGACGATTGAACAACAATTTTTTGTTTTTCTTTCATACCATTCATTTTTTATAGTATTTTTAAATTCGTTAAAATTCATATCAGAGTTTGGTTCAAATTGTTTTTTCTTGCCATTTGTATCTAAATAATCGAAATAGTCATAATGTTCATTATTTTCGCCTTCATACATGTAACATTGTATAGTAATACATGCTTCCTTATTTGAATCTAAATTCTTCAATTGATGAACTTGATTTAATGTTGGGCTTATCCATGTAATATCATCTTTATTAAAATCAGTAACAGCAAATGGTTGTATAACATCTTTGCTTAAAAATGGAAAAAGGCTAACATTTATAGATCCATTTAATACACGAATAATTGCATTTGCATCAGCATGATTATGTATAGGTGAATAATGTCCAACAGGCCATATTTCCATTACATAAGGAATACCAGGTGATTCACCATTATTCTCTCCTAATGTAATACGCAAATATGTCTCCTTATAGTTTGGTTTATTTTTGTCGAATTCATTTGCTTTTTGTTTAAGACATTCATAACACCATTTACCTGGTGTAACAATACTATATTCTATTGCTTTAGTAAAATCAGGAAAATCAATTGTGTTGAGTAAAAACTTTTTTCCAGAAATACAATCATATAATTTTTGGGAAATTATAGAGAGATTAGCCTTTGGCATATATGTACCCAATGCAATAGAGTCCATAGTAAGATCATGAGTATTTTTTACTAAAAGAGGAACTTTTTTTGTGATAGGATCACGCAATACACTTGTAACTTGTAGTTTATATACATCTACTTTAACTAAACTTTCTAAAAATGCTTTCATTTTCTCTCTATTAACCTCAGGAAATTGATAAGTATATATTATATTTTCTTCACGTGTTTCTCCAATACCAGCATAAAGTCGTTGATTTTGAGAATCAATACTAAACCAATAATAAGCGCCTTGAATATCTTTCATAATACCTTTTGTATTTTGTGTGTCAACTAATAATTCATTACTTGGTTCCATATTTACTACTACAGATGATTCATTAAACCAAACTTTTAACATTGCTGAATTTTCACTATTTAAAAATGTCAAGCAACAATCATATGAAGCATTAAATATAATAACACCTTGACCATGAACAATAAGTTTAATTTCATTTGTATATTTAGAAACTTTCAACATTTTGGGTTCTCTATGACTTTCAGAAGTATATGTCATATAATAAATAATATTATATTTATTATAAAAATTTATCGAATATATAATTATAAATTGGTAATTAATTTATTTACATAATAACCAACTTACAAATTTATTACTAGGTTCAATCATTTTTTCATCAAATATTTCTAAATTAAATTTATTTTCTGAATTATTTATTACATCAGGGTTTTTCATAAATTTTTGTACTATCAGATGGTTTATTTCAAAAAACTTTTCAATATTTTCTATTTTATAATACAATTTTTCTGTAATATTTACCAAATCACATATTTTTGTTTTTTTTGTAAAATTGTTTAATTTATCAAATAAATTTATTAGATGATCAATATTACTAGAATTATTATTTATATTATTTATATTATCCGTTTGAATGATTTTTAATAAATATGTTTGATATAATTTGATATAATTTGATATAATTTGAATTTTCTCTCTAAACTTGATTGTGTCATTTTCATTTTTCTTTTTAAAATCATTACTTAGATCGTAAATTGTTTTTTTGTAAACATAATTAGTAGCATCTCTTGTAGTTAATTGCAAAAACATCTTATCCTCTTCTGTAATTTGTCCTACAAATTCAATATAAAAATAAAATGATTTTTGACAATGATAATATGTTAAATCCAAATTTTTTGTAAAATATAAAATATAATTAAATACATTTGTTATCGTATCTAACCCTCTAATAGAAATAAATTTACTAAAAGTAGTGTTTTTAACCTTAATATTATCCTGAATAAATTTAATATACTCGATAATTAAAAGTGCATATTTATTTACAATTTTTGATACGTCACAATCGAAATCTTTATTATAATTTTCAGAATTTAATAATGAAAAATTGGTTTCTTTTGTTGATATACTTATTTTCATTATAATATTTTCTTTTATTTAATATTTTAAAATAAAACACTTTAATTATATAAGTATTTAAAGACTTTTAAAATTAATTTAATATAAATGTCATCAGAACAGAAACCTACTCAAAAGCCTGATAATGCTTTAAATTATAGACTTCCTTCCGAAGTTACATTGAAGCATGCTGCTAAGCTTGCTATTGTTGATGATAAACCAATCATGTTAGATTATTGGGCATCATCATTAGATAAAAAAGCTCTTGTTGGTGCAAGAGAGAATGGTGAAAAGTTACTTGTAAAGTCGGAAGATGAATATACTAGTCCTATTGCAAAGTTTTACAAATCTGGAACTGAGTATATTGTTATTACTGAAAATTCTATTTATATTGTCTCTAATGAAATTCCTACTAGAAAGATATCTTAAACCATCTTTTATTAATGGGTTCTGTTAAATCAATACTATTTTTATATATATTTTACAAAAATATATATATATATTATGAAGATTGCTATATCTTTAGGAAATGTATGTGCTTCAGCAGAATATGGTGTTAATAATGGATTACGAAAAAAAAAAGAAGATGGATATAATACTTGTCCGTTTGATTTAATGGTTTCTAATTATCATGGCATAATCAAATGTATTTCTGAAGATTTTGCTAATTTTTGTGACACAAAATATTTAAAATTAATAAATAATAATGTAAAAAATACATATTATAATTTTGGTTTCAATCATGAAACACCTGGACACGCTAATTTATATTTACATGAAAAATGGCCAGAAGGTAAAAATCATTATATTAATAATAACTATTGTCATTTCAAGGAAAGATATTATAACAGAATACAAAATTTTAGAAATTATTTGAATGATTCAAATAATTATATTATATTTATTATACAATTTGCATATGAAAAAAATCCAAATAATAATTTTTGTGAATTAAGAAATATATTACGAGAAAAATACCCTCGTTTAAAATATGAAATTATTACTATATAAAAATAAGGTTTAATATATTTTTAATTATTTATTATTTATTATTTATTATTTATTATTTATTATAAAAATATATTTTTTATAATTTTTCTTTCCGTATGATATAATATAGAAATATGACAAAAAGATTTGGAACAGGAAGTAACTCTAATGGACAATTTTGGTATGGTAGTGCCACAAATTTCCCTGGATTTTTGTATAAGAAAAATCTCGGAGTTGGTGCTAGACGCAGTACTAAATTTACTGCTGGTGGCAATATTACTACAAATTGTTCTTGTGGACAACCTAATTATTTATATAACAAATATAAACCAGGAGACTCAGGTATAGGAGCTTCTACAACTGCTAATCGTCGTGCAAAAAATAGACTTGCATCTATTTGCAAATTCAATGAAAGTCAATGTGGCGCATTTTATCAGTATTTAGGAAGATATAGTAACTACACTGGAAATCCAAATGGTTTTTTTCCTCAGCAAATACCAGGTATTAAAACTATTTATATTTCTCCTGCTACAAATTATCCATATTAAACTTTTTTATTTAGAGTAAAGTGTATTGAACAAAGACAAAGATTTTACAATAAGTATATGATTATACTTATTATAATTGTAAGTTATTTAACGAGGTGGATTATAAGGTCTATAGTAATGGTTATCATATTTTACATTTGCATCATAAAATTGTACACCTGGTGGTGCATTATATGAGTAATTATAATTGGATGTAGGTGTAAAACCAGCGCTTACTGGTGTTTGTGCTGAGTTAATATTTAAAAATACCATGTTAGCATAACTCTTTTTCACTTGGTTGGGATTTGTATTACATTGTGTCGAATAATTGTACCAATAATTTCGAGTGACACCAATACTAGGTGCGGTACCACTTTTCATCGGTCCAGAAAATGTATTATTATCAATATGATTGATGTAGGATTGAATATTGCGAACTTTCTTTGAACGGCCTGCCATATATATCCACTTTTAAAAAAATCCACTTTTTTAAAAATGTATTTCCTAAAGTAGATTAGCTTCCTCAAGAAGTCTAATTCTGAACTTTTTTTATACAATGGTAATTTTCGAACCGACTGAGCTAATGAATTACAATGAGTAAAAAAAATTATTTACTTGTACATATTATTAATTTATTTGTTTAAAATAGTTTAAAATAGTTTAAAATAAATATTATATATTATTTATTATATGGAATTTTTGGTAAATGAAAATGTTATTCTGAAAGAAAAAATTTTATTACTAGAAGATAAAAACAATGAATTGAAAGAAAAATTAAAAAAATATACTTCACCAGTTAGAAATAAAAAATATTATGAAAATCATAAAAATGAAATTAATCAAAAAATAAAAGAAAATAAAGAAGTAAATAATTACATGATTTCTAATGAGAAAAAAAAAGAGAATAATAAAAGAGCATATTTAAAAAGAAAAGAGAATAATAATAATGGAAATAAGTAATTATTACACATTAAATACTTAAAAATATTATAATAACAATTATTATAATGTCTGAAAAAAATAGATATAATTTTGAATTTTTGATTTTTTTTTGCAAAGAAAATAAAATAGATATTTTAGAAGAATTTAATGAAAAAAATGTAAATTGTAATACTAAAATTACAGGAAAATGTTTAGGAGAAGATTGTAGTAATTTTTATTGTAAAAAATTTCATATTCTTTTTAAAACAAAAGTTTTTACATGTAAAAAATGTTGCATTAAAGATGGATTAATAAAAAAGGAAGAAACTTTTTTAAAAAAATATGGAGTAACAAATATTTCTAAATTAGATGAAATTAAAAATAAAAAAATAAAAACAAGTTTAGAAAAATATGGTGTTGATAATCCAGCAAAATCCCAAATAGTTAAAAATAAAGCTATGGAAACAATTATTAAAAAATATAATATGATACCAAAAATTATATTAACACAAGAAGAAAAAAATATCAAGCTTATTGAAAAATATGGAACTATTAATTTTCGTAATTCTGAAATAATAAAAAATAAAATTAAGAAAACTTGTATGGAAAAATATGGTGTAGATCATATTTCCAAGTCTAACTATATAAAAGAAATAATAAAAAATAACAATTTTAAAAAATATGGTTGCGAATCTCCAATGCAACTATCAGAAATAGCTGAAAAAAATACAAAGAATGGTTTTAGAATTAAAGAATTTATTTTTCCATCAGGTAAAATTGTAAAAGTGCAAGGATATGAACCTTTTGCATTACGTGATTTGATTGAAAACGAAAAATTTGATGAAAATGATATAATAACTGGTTGTATAAATGTTCCTGAAATATGGTATACTGATATAAATGGTAAAAAACATAGACATTATGTTGATATATTTATTAAGTCTCAAAATAAATGTATTGAAATCAAATCATCTTGGACTATTAAGAAAGAAAATGTATTTCTTAAACAAGATGCTGCTAAAAACTTAGGATATATTTATGAAATATGGGTTTATAATGATAAAGGAAATATAATACAAAAATACTAAAATATATAAGAAAAATATATATATTTTAATTTTACACCCACTGGGAATCGAATCATGTAACATTGTTTAGGTAACAGGAATATTAAGTCTAGCTTATGAGTGTTATTGGGAGAGGATTCTTTTATAATATTCGTCAACATTACAAAGAAATATAATTTGTATTATAATCATAAGTCATTAAAAAATAAAATTTCATATGACATATTATTATTAAACAAATTGTTCTGCCTGATAACAGAACACATCCGGGAATCGCCTTTTACTTTATATTATTTAATAAAAAATAACGGATGCGCTACTCTCCCAATTAAGTATTGTATTATTTCTTTAAGTTGTTTTTATACTTTTTAATTAAAGTGGTGTAAAATATGTCATAATATAGAAAAAAACAAGTTTGACTCTTAGTTCTGCAGTATCAAATGTGGATTTATAAAGCTTTTGATAATTGGTCAATTTGTTCTGATGATAATGTTTCTGGAAAATCAACATGAAAGTGTATTATCATATTACCTTTATGATTTTCACGTGTTAGTCCCATATTTGGATATATTTTTCTATACTCTGGCGGAATAATATTACCCTTGTTGTTATTCAATGTATAACTCTTCCCATTCAAATACTTGATTTCAAATGAAAATCCACATAATGCCTCCTTGAGTGTAATTTTCTTCTCTAAAATAAGGTCTAAACCTGTCCTCTTAAAATTTGTATCATTAGATACTTTTATAAATATCTTTACATCACCTTTTTGATTTTCATTAATAATATTTCCCTTGTCACGTAATACAATAATTTCACCATCATCAATACCTTGTGGTACAGATACGTATATAATTTCTGGTTCATGTGTTTTAATTCCATTTTCCATTACCCATCTTTCAATGTCTAGAGGGATATTAGCACCTGTCAAAACCTGTTCCATATTTACATATAATGTCTTGACAATAGGTGTCGGTTTTTGTAATGCTTGTTGGAATCCCATTTGATTACCACCATTGAATACATGAATTCTTGAACCAGGTTGTGGCATTCCAGAAAATGCACCAAATGGATTACCAGGTCCTCCACCAAAAAACATACTAAAGATATCATCCATAGGCACTTCCATACCACCTCCCGCATTATTCATTCTCATAAATGGATTTGGATTATTCCTAATATCATCATATTCTTCTCTCTTATGATGATCACCTAAAGTTTCATATGCTTCATTTATTTTTTGCGTCATATTAATAGCTTCTTGATTTCCAGGATTTTTATCAGGATGCCATTTCATTTGTAATCCTCTATAAGCCTTTTTAATTTCATCCTTCGATGCTTTTTCATTAATACCTAAAACATTATAAAAATTATCTGACATTTTTATTATTATATTCAAAGATATACTTAAATAATAAATAACGTATATACTTAATGAATACTGGTAAATTATTTGTTAACAAATTTCAACCTTTATATTTTAAAGATTTTGGTGATAAAAATAAAGTAATTGAAATGTTAAAGACACTCATTTTATTGGATAATTTTAATATACTTTTGATTGGTGACGTTGCTTCTGGTAAAACTTCCATATTAAATGCATTAATAAGAGAATATTATAGTGGTTATAATTTTAAGGAATATGAAGAAAATATTCTTTATATTAATAGCCTGAAGGAACAAGGAATAAATTATTATAGAACAGACATGAAAATATTTTGTCAAACATGTTCAAATATTAAAAATAAAAAGAAAATTGTAGTTTTAGATGACATTGATATTATTAATGAACAAAGTCAACAGGTATTTAGAAATTGTATAGACAAATATAGTCACAATGTTCATTTTATATCTTCGTGTACTAATATACAAAAGGTTATTGAAAGTATTCAGTCACGTTTAATAATTATTCGAAACCAACCATTAAAGAGAGAAGATATTCAAGAAATTATTGAACATATAAAACTTGTTGAAAATATTGATATTGATGATGATGCTCAAGAATTTATAATTAATATTTCAAATAATATTGTAAAAGTATTAGTTAACTATATGGAAAAATTTAAGCTATTGAATCAAAAAATTACTTTAAATTTAGCTCATAAATTGTGTACAAATATTAGTTTTATAATTTTTGAAGAATATACACAACTAATTTTAGAAGGTAATTTGTTGAAAGCATTAACGCTTATATATGAAGTATGTGATAAAGGATATTCTGTAATGGATGTATTGGATAATTATTTTATTTTTATTAAAAGCACTAACCTGTTGTCTGATGAACAAAAATATAACATTATACCTTGTATATGTAAATATATTTCTATTTTTCACAACATTCATGAGGATGATATTGAATTATCGTTGTTTACCAATAATTTAATTCAATTATTAAGCAATATATAAAATTTGACTTGATGCGTTTTTATATATTGTTATTATAATAATGACTTCTCAAATATTCAAAAATAATATTCCAAATACTATATTATTTGAATTATTAGATAAAATATGTATTAAAAATGCTAAATACTATATGTTGAATTTCGATGCATATAAAAAAGGTCTTTATAATGAAGAAATACAGAAATTTTTTGAGGTTTGCAAACCTTATTATTATAGTTCAAAACATAAGTATTTAGATAAAAAAATTACATATAATTCATTTGCTACCATATTGCGTCAAATATGTAATTTTAATCAGATTTCGTATACATCTAAAATTATTTATAGTAAATCTAGCTATAATATCGTGTATTATATATATTTATTCCACCTTTAGATCCACCTTTAGAAAAGGTGGAGCCAAATCTGGTTTATATTTTTCTTATAGTATTTTTCTTATAGTATTTTTCTTATAGTATTATTTTTCTTATAGTATTTTGTTATAGTATTATTTTTTGGCTCTTTTGGCTCCACCTGTTCTAAAGGTGGATCTAAAGGTGGATTTAATATTGTCTCTTGGTTCCTCCTCTTCTTCTAGCGCTCTTTGTTTTACTACCTCTTGATTTTGTCTTTGTTTCGTATACTTCTGGCTCATCATCATCAACAGGCGTTTCATTTTCTTCATCATTTGAGTTACCAAAAAAACTTCTCAAATCAAACCAATCTTCCTGATTTTTATCATCATTATTTAAAAATAATTCTCCTTCTTCTGAATTATTTTTATACATGAATAAACCTAAACCTCCAATAGCTAAAATACCAGTGGCTAAAAGTAAAGACATGGTATCATTCATTTTTATAATATAGTAAGCTTACTTTAATTATAATAATTAAACACATTTCTCAACATTCTTAAATGTTTCGAAAGAAGTTCTATATCAAATTGTTGATAATTATAACCAGCTAACTCATATCCTTTATGATCATGTATTTTCAAAAAATCATAAGAAATATCATTTGATTCTTGTGGAAGGTTATCATAGTTATATAAAACATATGTCCATTTATTTTTCATACAAATAATAAACGAAATAAAATCAGTTAATTCATTAACAAATTCACAATTAAAGGAAAATGTACATGAGTCCAATTTATTACTGAAACGTTTACCTCTCAATACAAAATGGTGTTTCTTTTTATCGTATAAAATATAAAGTGTTACATCTAATTTATTTGTATCAATTTCATATTCTTCGATTTTAAGCACAAGACAATCAGTTATAGAATCAGTATCCATATTATTTATATATTATAATATGTATTTAAGTTTATTTTATAACAATTTAAAAGTTAATCATATATATTTGTATACATGATGAACTGGATTTTTGTTATATCTTCTTTATATGTTTTTAGAAGTATTTTTATAAGTGATGATATACTTGGTGGACTAGATGAAAGATATAATTTATTTCCTAATAAAAATATTGATATACCATTAGAGAAAATTTTACAGATATATGAAACAAAAAATATGTTAAACTTTTTAGAATGCAATAATACAAACAAATTAGATAAATTATATAAACTTGAAAAAAAATGTGAACCTTCCATATACAATGCATTCAGTGGCGGACTATTTGATGATTGGAATTTTGACTTTGACTCTTTACCTAAACAAATAATTTATTGAAATCTTGTTATCAATAAGGTATTTTGTCTTCTTTTGCAGTCCATATATCAAATGCCTTTTTTGCGTATTCACTACAACTATCTAAATGTATCATTTGAATTGACCTGTCTGATACATTTTTTTTTAACTCTTCATATATAAAAGCATCATCAAAACCAATATTTTTTGCATCATCCTTGGTGTTACCATAATAAATAGTTGGCAAATGTGCCCAATAAGCAGCAGAAAGACACATTGGACATGGTTCACAACTTGTATACAAGGTACAATTATCTAATCTAAATGAATCTAATGAGTGGCAAGCATGACGAATTGCGACAATCTCAGCATGCATTGTTGGATCATTTGTAAAAGAAACCATATTATGACCTCTACCAATAATTTCCTTTGTATCATTTTTAATAACAATGGCTCCAAATGGTCCGCAATTACGTTCAATAGCTCTTTTTGCTAAATTGCAGGCAGTTTGCATGTTTTCTACATGTGTGTCCATTTACACTACTATAATATAATTTTATCTTCCAGAATATGATAATTTTTGTATATTGTCACCTAAAAAGTCAGGCTTCAAAGACCACACTGGTGCATCCAAAGGTGTTTTCCAGAATCCAACAAAGTCATTTGTTATTTCTTTATTCATTTCAGGTTCCAAAGATTCTAAAATACCAGGTTTCCCTGGTGCAACGGCAACCAACAAATAGTTACCAATTATGGTATCCGATTTTAAAACCTGTTTTTCTGATAATCTGGCAAACCATTCGAATTTATGTCGTTTCAAAATTTCGTCAGATGGAATTAAAATACCATATGTTTCTGGACATAAATTCAAGTAATGATTTGACATTAAATCATCAATCACAATTTGTTTTCCTTCAATAGTTTTTGTTCCAATAGCAGTTCCATCAATAAGATTAATTTGTCCTCGTTCAATACGTTGTTGGCACCATTTTGCAAACTCACCTAAAAATACAGACTCCGCAGTATAATCACTTGAAATAGTGGTTTGAATAAAATGACATAGTTCCATAATTGTGGGACAACCCTTGGGTGCTCCATAAAAAGACAAATTTGGAAAGAAATCAACTACACTAGACGTGGCATTCCTATCAATTGTTTCACATGCAAACATTTTTCCACCTCTAGTTCCCTTTGTATAAAGTCCTATTAGATCTTTAATACATACAAAAGATAAAGGACATAAAAGCCCTCCATAAATATACATCAATTTGGCAATTCCTAAGGTTCTCATGTTCGAGAGAATAGGATCCGAAATAGTTGTCATATTAATATTCCAATCGGGTATTAATTTTTTAAACGATGAATCGTCTATAATACAAATGGTAAATGATTTATCACATTGTCTTATGATACTTCGCATTGTTAAATATAAGTAAGGTTGGTTTAAATCAAAAGAACTACGTGAGCCGAAACTTAACCAGTTACGTGAATTGTATTCATAAGGCACGTGTACCCACAATATGGGTTTCTTACTCTTACCTAAAGTTTTATCATCCAATAAATACTTTTGAATGGCTTCATATGTTTCGCCATTTTCTTCATGTTCTAGTTTATCTGTGTATTTTTTATATAAGAAACCTAAAACAATAAGAATTAAAAATAGAATAAATAAGTTTGTTATATCACCAGTTTTCATATATTATATTGTTATATTTTTATTTTAGAGAGAAAATAATGGTCGATAAATATTTATTTTTCTACTTAAAGCCGTTCAATGCATCCATTAAATGCTTTCCACAACGTTGAAAAAATAAATGTAGTTGTTGAGAATCTGAACCGGTAATCATGTCATCTGGAATATAAGTTGTATTACCTTTCTTATAACATAGTAATACTGGAATACCATTCACCATTTTTTTTGACTTTAAAAATACATATAAATTATTACATTGATCTACGTCAATATCTGCACATACAACTTCTGGAGGAGATGCAGCAAAGAAACCATGAACTGCGGGTTTGATTACCTTGCAAGGTCCACACCATTCGGCACCCAATTTTAAAATAATAAGACCAGGATTGTTTTGTAAAAGCTGGAAAAAAGCTTCAACACTGGCTATTTCACTTACAACTTGTTTGGACATTATAATTATTCTAGTTATAAAATAATTATAATTTAAATGTAAAACTCTCTGATAATTTTTATAGTTCCTTTGTCATTTTTTTTGGATTGTGTTCCATATATCCAGGAATAATAATAGTTGTATTTTTATTAATGTTATATTCACCTAAAAATTCTGTCGATTTTATTTTTAATAATCCAGATAAAGATTTTACAATAGAGCGTGTTTTTTCAATAATTTTTTTACAATAAGGCCTGAATGCTTCTATAATCTTACTAAAAAACACAAAACAATAAAAAAAACATGATTTCATTATATTAATACAATAAAGTTCTTTATATCAATAATTTTATCAATATTTTTAAAGACTCCTTTAAGTATCTTAATAATATAATATAAAATACTACTTAAAGACATTTATCGACAAACACTTCTTT
>Ga0114960_10000819_pt1 | contig 25474 bp, 3 predicted proteins | sample C_130625_MF_Meta_FD_92637 | JGI IMG/M metagenome (GOLD analysis project Ga0114960, IMG submission 92637) | Freshwater microbial communities from Lake Croche, Canada to study carbon cycling - C_130625_MF_MetaG | ecosystem: Environmental > Aquatic > Freshwater > Lake | place: Lake Croche, Canada... | reverse complement strand
TTACGAGCTACACCGTGACTTCCAACCCGGCTTCTTCAGGCTGCACGACGACCACAAGCTCCTGCACGATTACTGGTCTCACCAACGGAACCCTCTACACCTTCAGCGTCACGGCGACCAACGCTAGCGGGACCGGTGCCATATCACAGCCGTCATCTGGCGCTAAACCAACAACTGTTGCGACGGCTCCGCTGTCAGCGACCGCCACTCGCTTAAGCCTCACGTCCTTTTCACTCTCGTGGTATGCCCCCACGTTCGATGGCTTTGCCCCGATCAGCATGTATTCAGTGACGACCGTTCCAGCTTCGACTGGATGCATTACAACAACGTCGAGTTGTGTTGTCGCTGGCTTGTCGTCGACCACGAATTACGTATTCTCGGTTGTCGCAGTGAATGCGAGTGGTTCGGGTCCGGGTGCAACTCCACTGACGGTTCCGAACTCACCAACGGTTAGTGCGGTTTCGAATAGCAATCAGCAGTCGTTGGTCTCATGGTCTACTCCGTTTAACGGTGGATCGGCGGTGTTGCAGTATTCCGTTATTTCAAATCCAGGCTTCTATACGTGTACGACAACGGCAACATCGTGCCTATTCGGTAGTTTGCAGAACGGAACGCTCTATTCCTTCGCGGTGACGGCTACGAATGTCTTCGGTGACAGTTCGATTGGTACAGCGACCGCCGCGCCTTCAACGGTGCCAGACGTTCCTAAGTCGGCGACCGCCACGTCCTTTGAGAATTCTCAAGCAACCGTGTCGTGGACCGCGCCGTACAGCGGGGGAGCGGCGATTCTTAACTATACGGTTGTGTCGAACCCCGGTGGCAATACTTGCACTGCCGTCACGACGAGCTGTGTAGTAAAGGGCCTTTCCAATGGTGTCGCGTACCGTTTCGTGGTATCCGCGACCAACGCCAGTGGCAGTGGCGCCAACTCTGATTTAACGCCTTTGGTCATTCCATCGACCATTCCGAGCGTGCCTCTCGCAGTCGTGGCCAGCTACTGGTCCACTGCGATCACAGTTTCTTGGTCGCTGCCAGCAAGCAATGGTGGAAACCCTATTACTGGTTACACCGTCACGGGATCGTCGAGTTTGGGAACACTGAGCACGTGTTCGACGACAGCGCTGAACTGCACGTTTACTGGTCTCACCAACGGGACTAATTACACCTTTAATGTCGCGGCCTCAAATGGCAGCGGAACGACGTCGTCGGTGGCGATATCACAGGTTCCGTCAACAACTCCAAGCTCGCCATCAATAACAGGCATAGCCACGACGAGCAATGGCGGTATTACGGTCCAGTGGACCGCGGGGGCCAACGGTGGTAACGCAGTGTCGCAGTTCGTCGTCACTGCTCAGCCTGGTGGCTCCACGTGCAGCGCCTCGGGAACGAGTACGAGTTGCGAAGTAACCGGACTCAGCCGCGTCGCTGTCATCCCATTCAGCGCTTCTCTCCAAGTGGGGAGTAGCGTTATTACTGGGCTCGGCGCCACCAATGGCCTGGTAGTGGGAATGGGTGTCTCCGGACTCGGTGTTCAGGCTGGCACGGTAATTGCCTCCATAGACTCTCCTTCGCAGATCACCCTTTCAAAAGTTATCGTGGCCGTCACGATGACCAGTTCGCTCGCATCCGGTAGTACCACGGTGACGGTGATTTCAACCAGTGGTCTGCAAGCTGGGGCCTCGGTGACGAGTAGCACGGCTGGTCTCCTCCCTAGCGGCACTACCATCGCCTCTATCACGAGTGGTACAACTTTTGAACTATCGAGTGCTGCTCTGGCCTCCTCGTCCGCGACGCTGACTTTCAGTGGTGCGCAATTCACCCTTGCAGCGTCGTCGTCTGGCTACTCCTTTAGTGTTGTTGCTGCGAACGTGAATGGTCAGAGCCCTTCATCGCTGAAGAGCAGTGTTCTTGTGCCCATCATGAGCCCGTCACGGGTCACGGGTGTGGCTATCCGTGCTAACACTGGTCAGGAAACGATCTCCTGGGTCGCACCTAGTGACAACGGTGGCTCGCCAGTAGTGAGCTACACGGCTACTGCTACGCCGGGCGGACTTTCGTGCACATCGACAGGACTGTCCTGTGTGATTTCCGGTCTGACCAATGGCGTCTCGTATACCTTCGGAGTAACGGCTTCTAATTCGGTTGCGACGTCTGTGGTATCAGCTGCTACCCCAGCGGTGGTGCAGGGTATCCCGGCAATTGCCCCTGGGCCAGCAGCTGTCCACGCCAACGGCTCGGCGGTAATTACAATTCTGCCACCATTGATGAGTGATGCGGTTGTGTCCTATATCGTGTCAGCCAGTCCGGGCACGCAAACCTGCACCACCACAACTCTGACCTGCACTATCACTGGCCTGACCAATGGGCTTAGTTATGTCTTCTCAGTTCAGACGCGCAACAGCTATGGCACCAGCCCTTCCTCGGTTCAAACGGGTACCGTTACCCCTTCGACAACTCCTGGTCCCCCCCTTGCCGTCTACGCGGTACTCGGAAATTCTTCGGCTGTTGTGAATTGGTCGCCGATTACGGTAAACAACGGTTCGCAGGTCGTTAGATACACGGTGACGTCCACCCCGGGTGGATTTACGTGCTCGGGGAGCGCCACTGACACTCAGTGCACCGTAACCGGCTTGACGAATGGTGTGGCCTACGTCTTTGGTGTGACGGGCAGCAATGTCGACGGATCCGGAACGGTAGCGACAACTAATAGCGTGACTCCGGCGACCTTGCCGGGAGTAGCGACGGGGGTAATTGCGACTTCCGCTCAAGATGGTCACAGTGACGTGTCCTGGCTGGCTGCCCCCAACAATGGTGCCCCAATTATTCAGTACGTCGTCTCGGCGTCACCTGGCGGTGGCACGTGCTTTACGTCTGGGGAACTCAGCTGTACGGTGCTCGGTCTTACAAATGGAGTTTCGTACAAGTTCAAAGTGACTGCTCAAAATGCGGTGGGTTCCGGATCGGAGTCGGCCAAAGCTAGCGCGATTCCGTCAACGGTCCCCGGCACGCCGACGATATCTAACGTCACCGTTGCTTACGGAGCGGCGACACTGCAGTGGACCGCACCCTCGAGCAATGGTGGAAGTGCGGTAACTGGCTACCAGATTACGGTTGCACCTAGCGGAACCACTTACACATTCTCAGGCTCAGCCCTTTCGGGCGTTGTCGCATTGACCGGCGGGGCATACAGTTTCGTGATTACGGCCGTGAACGTCAGTGGTTCTAGCGTGGCCTCGTCGACTACCGGTAGCTACACCATCTACTCGGCGCCGTCGGCCCCTCTGAATCTTCGTGGAACGTATGGTGACGGCACTGAAACCCTATCGTGGGACACGCCGTCGTTTGATGGGAATTCCCCGCTCGCTACCTACTTTGTTGTGGTCAATGGCCTCTCAGCTAAGGGCTGCACCTACGCAGTCCCGGCTACTGGAACTTCCCTCAATACTTGCATTGTGACGGGGCTTACTAATGGTGTGGCGAACACCTTTGTGGTGCAGGCTGTTAACAATGCCTACTGGACCTACGTCAATGCAAAAGTTGCGGGGTGCTGCACGTGGGGCGCTGCTTCAAACACCTTGAGCGATACGTCCTCGAAGGCGCCGAGTGCGCCGACAACGAATCGCAACCTGGCGGCCTTTAATTCGACGTACACACCATCATCGTCGGTCGTGACAAACGTGACATCGGTCACGGTTAGCTGTGATCCTTGGGGACCTTACAGATTGGATTTGGTAGCAAACGGCAGCAGAGTTGACTCTAGGCAGGTGAATTGTCCCAAGTCCAACATCACCTTCTCCAACCTTAATCCACAGTCTTCCTATTCCGTAGTGAGGTACCTCGGAACTCTGGTGTGCATCTGGTGTTGGTCTCAATATTCGTGGAGCAATGCAACGACCTTGTCCGTTCCACTGTGGCAGCACCTCTTTTCTACGACGAACTCGCATGATCACGTTGTGATTACACCCGGTAGCACTGGCGGTTCGCCGATAACCATGTACGAAGTAGACGCCTATCGTTGTGATCAGAACTTGCCTGCGAATGAATATGGTAATTGTGGAAATGGTTCCGCCCCTGCTTTGATCTGCACCAGTCCCACTCCGGACTGCGAGGTCTTCGAACCAGCCACTGATATTGGACGTGGGGTGTATTACGCGTACACCAGTCGCGTGGCCAACAAGAACGGTTGGGGACCCTACTCTGCGCTTGGAGTTCCCACTCAGTTCTGGAGCTCACCTCAAGTTTTCTCTGGCCCTAGTAACGTGACCGTCAAGTACGGTTCGGGTACTAATAATAGTTACTCTGCTACGGTCTCGTGGTCGCCAGTCCCCGGGGGTCAGAGCGGTATTTTTGGCATCAATCGTTACCGCGTTACCTCGCAGCCTGGGAACTTGCAGTGTTCGACAGCCGACTGGTCTCAGACGAGTTGTGTCATTAATAATCTGATAGACAACGCGTATCCTCTGACGGGAAATGCCTCGAGCGGTAGCAGCGTTATCACCGGGGTCAACACCTCCCAGGTCGTTCCGCAAATGTCGATACGAGGAGCTGCGTGTATTCCCGAGGGTGACGTCATAATCGCGGTGGGCGATACGACCATCACTTTGGCAAAGCCGGTTACCTGTGACGTGGTTAATGAACCGTTCACCGCGGCACAGCACTATCAATTTTACGTAGAAGCCTTGGCCCAGTTCTACTCCCCTGCAGCAGTGGGTGTGACGGCGACGTACGGTTCGGGCTCCTACACCGTAAGCCTCAACTCAACGGCGAATGTCTTCGCTCAGGAGGCGATCCTTAATTCAATGTGCATCCCCAATGACGACACCATCACGTCGATAGTCGGAAATACGATTACGCTCAGTAATCCCACGACCTGTGCACTTACCAATGAGGGTATCAACATCGTGGGTGCCGGATGGTCGACGTATGGGACCAACGTCGCACCCTTCAATGTCATGGTTGGTCCGTCGGCGCCAACTTCGGTCTCCGCCTCAACTCAGCGTGGAGTTTCGGGCAGCGTCTCTTGGACCGCACCAACTGATAACGGCGGCTCGGCCATCCTGGGCTACTGCGTCATCCCCACACCGAGCCCTAACGCCGTCACTCACAAACCGAACGGACCGTGCTCGATTAATGCCAGCCAATCAGCTGACTCGGTATTCACCGTTACGGGTGTCACAAGTGTTCCCCTCGTGGTGCCGTATTTCAACGGAGCTCCTGGTCAGAATGTCAACGTGTACAGAGCCGATGGAGCCTTTATTCAAGGAATAGATTGCGCAAATGGTAAGGCCTGCTCCGCTACGGGTCTCGACCCAGCACAGACCTACCACTTTGAGTTGTATCACTACATGGACGCCAACAACGTTCAGTGGGTCGATGATGGCCCGCTGCAAGTAAAGAGCCCGTCTGTTATCTCATGGACGGCGCCAGCAAATAATGGCTCCGCAGTGACGAGCTACACGGCAACAGCACGTTCGTCAGACGGTACGGTGACAATGACCTGTACGACTACAGCGCTGAGATGCACCATTGGCTACCCGTCAGCGAATTACCAGTGGAGCTACTCAGTATCCGCTACCAATGCGTATGGAACCACATCTTCTGATGGTTGGTACTTCGCTGGAAGCGCAACTTCCGCGGCTATTTCCGGCTTGTCAAATAATGTCTCGTATACCTTCACGGTGATACCGAATAATGCGTACGGCGAGGGCGTGTCCAGCGCTCCCTCAAACAGCACCTCGTACTCGGCGGGCCCCGGAATTCCCTCTGGGATTCAGGTCCAGGCAACGGGCAGTCCCGTCGGGTCGTCGATCACTGTCAGTTGGACTGCTCCCACCGATAATGGTGGTGCGGCCATCACTGGCTACACGGTGACCGCGACGAATACGGCCCCCGATGGCTCGTCGTCGAACTACTACTGCCGTAGTGCAACGACGAATTGCGTCTTTACTGGTTCCACCATGCCAGGCGGCGCAGCGTACTCCTTCACCGTTGTTGGCACGAACTCGAATGGCGACGGTGAGGCGTCAAGCCAATACCCGCAGACGTGTACTCAATCCGGAGGCTCGAGTAGTGCGGGATCGGCTCCTGTGGCTCCTGACTGTGTCGTCGCTCCCATAAAGCTCTATAGCGTTCCATCACCGGTTGCCATGACTGCCAGTGGCGGTCACAATAAGTTGTACGTGACGTGGTCACCGCCAACCAACCTTGGAGGATCGCCGCTTATTTCCTACACGGCAACGGCGACTCCCGGTGGCGCGTCGTGCAGCGTCGCCGCCAATCTCCTGAGCTCTGACGGGAATCTGCTTACCGGCTTTGCGCCGTCGTGTTTTATTACTGGATTGATCGACGGATCCACGTACAGCGTGGTTGTAACTGCAACGAATTACTATGGAACGTCGTCCTCTTTGACGGCTTCGGCGAAGCCTGCGAATGTACCGGACCCGCCATCAATTTTCGATCCGCGCAAGGTCCTGCAATCAGCTGTCATATCCTGGCCCGCCTACGTCGGAGTGGGCAGCATTACTAAGTATGTCGCCACCAGCACGGATGGCCTGTACACCTGTACGTCGACGACTACCTCGTGCACCATTTCTGGTCTGCTGGGCGGCGTTACCTATCGGTTCAACGTTGTAGCCACGGCTAGTGTTCCGCAGACCGTCGTCGGAACACCATCGTGGTCCGCCGTGTCGGGTGCGGAGAATTACGTCGTTACGACTACTGGCGCGCTGACCTGCCAGAGCAGCAGCACGTCATGTTCCATCTCGGGCATGACGGGTGGTCAGACCTATTTACTGCAGGTGCAGGCTCAAAAGTTGTCAACTGGAATTTACAGTGGTCCGATTTCTTGGCCGGCATACTCAGGTGGCACCGCGTTGACTTATACCGTCAGTAATGGCTCTACGGTTCTATGTACTTCGTCCGGGACATCGTGCAACGTCACGGGTCTGGTCGGCAGGACTAGCTATTCCTTGAGTGTCAGCGTCTATGCGCTGACGATGACGAGGCGCTGCATTGGTAACTTCTTTGGCAGCTGCCTCGGCTACGTCGATGTCCCTTCATACGGAACTGTAGTTATGAGCCCAGTGGCCTTCACCGCTCCAGCATCAGCGCCCCTGACAGCGAGTACTGTCAGTTACACGGCACCGCCGGCCACCTATGTTGCCCAGGAGTTTTCAAATGGCACCACGTCGGCGACAGTGCCCGTTCCCGCGGGCACGATTCAGAACAGTGACTTGACTGGCGGCGTGTGGATATACGCAGTCCCGGCTACTACGGCTCCGTCAACAACGTCGATCACTGCGACTCTGAATGGTGTGGCTACGACCTGCAGTCTCGTCGCCACGCAGTACAAGTGCTTCTGGCAGACCACCAATGGCGTCGTGCCGTCGTACAGTGTGGTTGGCGTGGGTTCCGCGGGCGCTAGTGGTCCGGCAAACTATGTGGGTACCGCCATAGGCGGCTACAGCAGCGCTCCACAGAATGTTTCGGCCACAATAACCGGTAATGGTGTGGCCAAAATTCAGTGGTCGTATCCAGTTAATGACGGAAGCTCGACCTTCGCTAGCGGAAGTGCTAACGGAAATAACGCAATCACTTCGTTCGTGGTGACCTCTACGCCGGGTAATTTGACGTGCACGGGAGTTGGTTCCGGTGCGACCTCTTGTTCTATTTCTGGTCTGACGGCTGGTCTCTCCTACACCTTCTCCGTTGTGGCTATCAACCCCTTGGGTTTTGCCGTGGCCTCTTCAGTCGGTGGCGCCTTTTCCAGCGCAATCTCGAACGCAGTTGTGCCCGGTTCGTCGACGGGCGTAGTAGCAGTGTCTGGAAATGGAACGGCCGTCGTATCGTGGACTGCGCCAGTTGGTTACACCGGTGTGACGTATCGAGTCAGTTCAACGCCCGGCAACCTGACTTGCACCACGTCGGCGCTGACCTGCACCGTAGTTGGTTTGAGCAACGGTACGGCGTACAGCTTTGTTGTGACGACCTTGGTCGGGACCACGTCAAATGGCGTGTCGCAGGCGACACTCTCTGTAATACCAGCTACTGGCCCGACAGCACCTAGCGGCGTCACGGCAGTGCTGAGCAATGTGTCGGCACTGATCTCCTTTACGGGTTCAGTGTCAAATGGCGGAAGCCCGATTGTGCAGTATCTCGTAACTTCCAGTCCAGGTGGTCTGACCTGTACGACGATGCCACAGACGGGTTCGACGAGCCTGAGTTGCTCGATTGGAAATCTAGTCAAGGGCACGTCGTACACCTTCAGCGTCGTGGCCCAGAATCTTGTCGGTGGTGCGGTTCTGTCGAGTACCGCAGCGGTCTCTTCTGCGGTGACCCCTCAGCCCATCCCTGACACACCTTCGAACGTCGTTGCGACACCCGGTGATGGCCTGGTAGTCGTGACGTGGAATGTGCCCAACGCTTACGGTCAGGTCATTACTGGCTATACCGTGAGCGTCTCGCCCGGTACGGGTGGCTGTACGACGACGTCCAACAGCTGCGTCATCAATGGGCTCACCGATGGAACCGTCTACTCGTTCTCCGTAACAGCGAGCGACTCATTTGGCACCAGTAATGCTGGATTCTCAACTCCGACCGCACCCGTGAACCCCTTCGCAGCATCGTCGGTGGTCGCCTCGATAGCGGCTACCACGTCACGCAACGCCTTGGTCGTGTCGTGGACGGCGTCGGCTCTGAGTACAGCGGGCTACACGGTTGTCGCGGTTCCGAATTCGGGGGCCAGTTTGACCTGTTCGACCACCGCCTTGACCTGTGTCTTGACTGGTGCGGCCTTCGGTAAGAACTACGTCATCACCGTCAGCGCTGTTACCGCCACGACGCCCGTAGTGCTGGCTTCGACGACGATTGCGTCGGCGTCCAGCGACGGTGTCGTGACGACCGGACAAGCCGTAGTGGCGTGGTCGACGCCGCCATCACCTAATGATGGAACATCGATTACCGGTTATACCGTAACCTCAGTTCCGGCTTTGCCGACCCCAGCGGCGTGCACCAACGTGGTGGCCCTGACATGCATCTTTACGGGCCTTAATAACGGTACGGCGTACTCCTTCGTGGTGACGGCGACCTACGGATCAGGACGTACGGCGGTTTCTACGCCATCCACGCAGTTCCAACTTCCGACAGCCCCCGACGCTCCTTCTGTTGTTTCGTTGGCTCCAGACAATGGGTCGGTGAACGTTGGCTGGTCGTCACCCAACAACCGGGGGAGCAACATTTCCTCCTATGTGGTGACCTCGTCGCCCGGTAACTTTACCTGTACCGTCTTCACGTCAGTGTCCGGTTTGACGAACTGCACTGTTCTTGGCCTATCGAATAATCAGCGTTACACCTTTAGCGTGGTTGCGACTAACGGCATCGGCACATCGTCGAGCTCAGCGGCATCGGCGACTGCCACACCAGGTTCCGTTACGAGTGTCACGGCGACCGTGGGCTTTGGCCGTTCGACCATCGCTTGGGTCGCTTCGACTCAGTCTTTGGCCGTTAGTGGTTACCTCGTAACTTCGAGCCCCGGTGGCTACACGTGTACAGCGCCTAGCTCGGCTAGTGCTTGTACCATCACCGGACTCACCAATGGCGTGGTCTACACGTTTGTTGTGACGACATCGTTTGCCACGGGCGTGAGTGCGTCCTCTCTGAGTAGCGACCCGACCACGCCGGGTTACACCGTGCCCGATGCGCCGACGAATGTCACCGTGACGGCTGGTAGCGGAGTCGCGAATGTTTCGTGGTCTGCTCCCCTCAACACCGGTGGAACGGCTGTATCCAGTTACATCGTGACGGCTTCAGACACGACTTTGGCCCCGTGCATCGTTGACGGCGCTACCCTCGCCTGCCAGTTCATTGGTCTCACAAATGGCCAGTCCTACACCTTTACCGTGTCGGCCGCGAACGATACCGGTATGGGCGTTCCCTCAACCTCGTCACAGGCTGTGAGACCAGTAGGGGCACCTTCTGCACCCACTCTGGTGACAACTACTGTGGTGGGTACGTCGCTCCTCGTGTCGTGGACAGCCTCGCTCGCACAAGGTTCACCCGTTTCCGCCTATAACGTGACCGCAGTTCCTGACTCCGGCGCGACCTTGACCTGTACGTCGGTAACGACCTCATGCACGCTAGGTGCGCCGCAGATCGGCGTGAAGTATTCGATTACGGTGACCGCGACCAACTCCTTGGGCACCTCAGCTGCTTCGACACTAGTGATCGGCGTGGTGGCCATCGCTCCCTCGGCGCCACTCAACGTGATTGGCCTCGCTGGTAACGGCATTGCAATTGTGACGTGGACGGCTCCCGCTACCAAGGGTGGTGCCGTATTGACCACTTACACCGCAACTGCCTACTCGTCAAGCAATACCGTCGTGGGTACTTGTACGGCTACCTCTATGGACGGGATTGCCGATGCTGCTACTTCCTGCTTGATTTCAGCTCTCAGTAATGGCGCGGCGTATCGCTTCAGCGTGGTTGCCACGAATTCAGTCGGTTCCAGCCCCGTGTCGGCAATATCCGTCGCCGTGGTGCCGCTCGCCATCTACCAGTCCCCCGGAACAATTCAGTTGAACAGCGTTTTGATCAGTAATATCGCGTCTACGTCGTTGGTCGGCATCTCTGGAACGGGTGCTATCGCAATCGGGTCAACTCTGATCCCCGTGACCATTACCTACAGTTCGGCTTCGTCATGGAGCTACTCGGCGTCTGGCACGGCGTCGTTGTTCGGCATCTCGAGCAATGCGTTTAACACCTCCGGCACCGTCGTTGCATCCTCAGCCAGCAGTGCCTCTGGTTCGATACAGATCACGCTTGCGAACCCAGCGGTGGCCAACGGTGTAACGATCAGCTCCATGGCCTTGACCTTCTCTGCTACGGGTGTACTAGCTGGTTCGGGTACTTTGACCATTGGCTCGTCAGTGGTGAACGCCAGTTTGAATTTCTACGCCGGTTCGGGAAGCTGGCAGATTGACCTCGTCGGATCGCCATCTATAACGCTGGCGTCCGGCCTCGTTCTTTCTTCAGTGTCAGGTTCGCTGATTTCCGGCCAGACTCTAAATCTCTCGGGAGTGGTTTCCGTAGGTGGGATAACACTCACCGGCACCTTGCTCTACACGTCGAGTAGCAACTGGAGTCTTTCCCCCACGGGCTTCACTACCATTTCTCTCTTCGCGCCAGCTCTCACTTCGCAGTTCCTCAGCGGATCGATTACCAATGCCAATGGGGTCGTGTCGGGTGGCTGGGCCGCGACCTTCGGCACGGTGGTTCTCGCCGGTCAGACCGTGAACAATTTGGTCATCAATCTGCTGGCCGGTGGCGCAATGTCGGCGTCGGGTTCGATTTCAGTGGGGAGTGGCAGCAATACTTCGTTCAACCTATCGACATTCGCCTATCTCTCGGCATCCTCATGGACAATCGGTGCTACGGCCGAAAGATTGAACCTCGACGGTGTCACTCTGTCCAACGCGACGGCCAGCCTGACCAATGCACCTTCGCCGTCGTTTGTGGTGAATGGGTCGCTCACGCTGACCACTGGTGTCGTGGTGCCGGTTACGACGTCAGTGACGGGAGTCGACAACTGGACGATGAGCATCGTGTCGGGAACCCGGGTGTCACTCTTTGCTCCTGCGACGTCGAATCCGGCCAGCGGCACCATCTCGGCAGTAAATGGTTTCGTGAGCGGTCAGTTCTCCTTCGGTGACTTCGGGCAGCAGATTTTGAGTCCTTCGCTCACCGTGTCGGAAATGCTTGTCACATGGGACCCACTTCTGGGACTCGTTGGAACGGGCAATGGTGTTCTCGTGGGCTTTACGAGTGCAAGCACATGGACTACTAGTACTCCGGGTGCCGGAATCACTCTCTCGGGAACGATCACCCTCGGCGGTTTGAATTTCTCCAACCTGGTTGCTGGACTCTTCCCGGGTTCCTTCACGGCACAGGTCTCAATCGCCGGCGTTAACTTCGGCGCTTCGATTCGTTACGTCAACCAGAACAACTGGACCTTTACGATTACGGGATCCGGATCAATTTTCGGGTCAAGCTTCACTGCTTCAGGTACCGTGAGTACGAGCAGTGGCGCAGCGTCTGGTTCCCTGTCGCTCAGTGCGTCGAGTGTTTCACTTGGTGGCTTGACGATTAGCTCACCATCTCTGACGGTATCCCCGCTCGGCGCCGTGAGTTTCTCGGGCTCCACCTCGCTCTTTTCGGCTAGTGTCGCCGTGACGGGATCCTTCGTCGTCTCGAGCGACGGAATAACTGGCGCGTGGAACCTCGCGCTATCGACCACCGGCAACTTGAATCTCGCTAGTGGCGTGAGTCTTTCTGGCGTCAAGGGAACATTGTCGACAAACTCGACACCCGCTGTAACGCTCCAAGGGAAACTCACCATCTTCGGTACTTCGCTCGCTATGTCGGTGGTGTACACCTCATCGAGCAACTGGTCGTTGACGGCGTCGGCCGCAGCGGGAACGGCCTACAACTTCTTCGGTGGAGCAGTGAGCATTGTTACGCCGCAGAGTGGACCTAGCCAGATCTCGGGGACGTTGACATACTCTTCAGACCTGTCGGGAAGTTTGCAGTTCAACCTCGGTGCGACCACTCTCTACGGTGTCGGATTTGACGCACTCACACTGTCGCTGACCTACGTAGGTTCAGCCCTAGTTTTGTCTGGATCGGGCACCACATCAGCATCGGCCACGCCGAGTAGCGCATCGGCGACGATTCACTACGCCACCGCAACTACAGCTACCGCGGCCTTCGTTGGGACGTCGGGCAGTACGGTCGTCACGTTGTCGCCGGTGTCGAGTGCGTTGACGAGTTCGCTGGTAGTGGGCGAACCCGTGACGGGGGCCGGAATCCCATTCGGAACGACCATCGTTTCGATTGCGGGTGGAACAATTACCCTGTCCAACGCTCTGACCGCATCCACCACGGCTGCCGTGACCTTGAGCCTGGACTACAGCAGCGGTTCATCTACCGTCACCGTCAGCTCGCTGAGTGGTATCTCCGTTGGTACCGCGGTCGTTAGTGACTCGGACTTGCCGGCTGGCACCTACGTCAAGTCACTGGCTGGCACCGCAGGCAATTACACCGTCACGCTGTCCCAAGCCTTTACTGCTTCGGGCAGCACTCAGAGCGTGTCCTTCTTCCCCTCGGGTCTCGCGTCCTTCGTGGCGTGGGAGATCTATGGCACAGCCTCCGGTAGCACACTCGATATCACACCGGTTTCGGCCTCATTTTCGCTTCCTAGTTCACTGACCCTCATGCCGGGGGTAACCCTCTCGAACATCACGGCCACTGCGGGTCTCACAAATACGGGCAGTGGAACTTTGACCGTTGGTGGTAGTTCGTTTGCTGCCTCAATTACTTACTCGGATCCCAACGACTGGTCCCTGAGCGTCACTAGTAGCCCCGTCTTCTTCGGTGCAAATTTTGCTGCCACCGGTACAATTTCGGATCTGGCGGGGACAATTTCTGGGTCGCTCACCCTGTCGGCAGCGAATGTGACCTTGGGGGCCACCACCGTTACCAGTGCGACGATCTCAATTTCGGCGAGCGGAGCCGTGAGCTTCGGAGGATCAATGAGCTTCGGCTCAGCCTCGCTGGTGGTCGCGGGAACCTACTCCGGTTCGTGGACCATTACCTTGAGTTCGCCCACCACGCTCACCCCCTTCAGCGGCCTGAGCATCAGCAACATCACGGGAACCCTTTCCACCTCGAGTTCGTCAATCACAATCTCGGCACTACTCGCCCTGGGTACTGCGGGTACCATCTCGGTCTCAATAAGTGGCTCGTCGAACCTCAACTTCACGATTGCCATTGTGGGTACCGGAACCTTCACCCTGTTCGCTAACACCTCGCTGGCAACAACAATGCCATTGAGTGCGCTGACCAGTACCTTGTCGGGTTCTATCGGCTCGAACCCGTCCATACCGAACCTTTCCGGTTCATTGACCATCACAATGCCTGCGTCGACCTCAATCCCACTCGGGGCGGGCGTGTCGATTAGCGCAGCGACCTTCACCTTCAACACGCAGATGAAGTTGAGTGGCTCGGTGACCGTCAACTTTGGTTCATCGGTTGGTTCGCTGACGGGTACGTTCGCCTACAACTCGGCAACGGACTACTCAATGAGCTTGGTCTCGGGACCCTTGACCCTGCCGGGTGGTTTCAAGCTGACCGCGAGCGGCGCATACTCGTCGACCTCGGGTGTGACGACCTTGACTGGCACCTTGTCGGTCGCGGGAGCCACGGTGACGACTTCGGTGAGCTACAAGGATTCTCAGAACTGGACGATCACCGGATCTGGTTCCGTAACTCTGCTGAGCACCCTGTTCAGTGTGAGTGGGAATCTCACGAACGCGTCGGGTCGAACCACGGGCTCCCTGAATTTTGCCACCACCGGAACGAGCACGATTTCCGGCGTCTCGATGACCGCGCCCAGTGCCAGCCTTTCTCCCACCGGAGCCTTCAACGGTACGGCGTCAATCAGCATCGGTTCTTCCGCCACGGTCTCGCTCACCGTCGTCTATACCCCCGGCAGCGGTTCGAACGCCGGTACGTGGCTTTTGACGGTGGCAGCCAACTCCGTCGTCCTCGTGCCTAACGTTATGACCCTGACGTCGCTGACAGGCGTTCTCACCTACCCGGCTCCCGCTTCCGGTGCACCGCTCGTTATCTCGGCCTCGCTGAAGGTACTGACCAGTCAAATCACTATTCAGCTGAATTTCACCTCGCTCAACTCCTGGAATTTGTCAGCGGTCGGAACAACGGGCTCAATCACTTTGTTCAATGTGCTCACCATCCCTTCCGGAAACGTCAGCGGTCAGTTCAGCTACAACGGACGACTGACGGGCTCACTGAGTTTCACAATGCCCTCGTCTCCGCTACCCACGGTGGGGCTCTTCCAAATTTCGGGCCTGGTTCTGAATATGAACGCCGATGGCACCTTCACCGGCGCAGCCACGCTGAACTTAGGTTCGGTGGGGTCGCTCAGTATCGCTGTGTCCTACGTGAGCTCGACCAACTACACCTTCACGGTGAGTAGCGGCTCACTTTCGCTGGGCGGCGGCTTTACGGTCACCAATATTGCCGGAACCGTCGCGAGCGGCGCTCCCTTGACGGCCACGGGAACGATTAATGTCGGCGGCTGTTCGCTCACTGTCGCCGTCTCCTACAGTTCGTCGACGCTGTGGTCGGTGACCGCCGCAGGTGGCTGCAGCTTCTTTGGTCTGACGACAGTCTTTACGGGTTCGGGAAGCTTGAGTAAGTCGGTGGCCGGCCTCGCGGGCTCGGTAACGTTCGCTCTCGGAACTCAAACCTTCGCGGGATTGACATTCACCGGCCTCGCCCCGAGCACAAACTTCACCGTGACCTACACCATTGGTGGGGGAGTGGTGGCCGCTGGTTCGGTTTTGATTGGTTCGGCTAACGGCTCACTGAACGCGAACTTTACGTACGTCAGTTCATCCAACTGGTCCATCAACGTGGCGACACCGGTCGGCGGATCATTGTCCGTGGGATCGGGAGTCACGATCACGGCGGTCTCGGGTAGCGCTACGTACAATGGTTCACTCAATCTGTCCTTCACTGGCACCATGGCTATCGGTGATGCTTCCATCACCCTGACGGCGGCTTACCAGAACACGCAAAACTGGAGTTTGGCGGCGACCGGAGTAATAAGCGCCTTCGGCGTCACGGCCACGGTCAGCGGTTCTATTAGTGACTCGAGCGGCACGATTAGTTCGTCTATCCAGGCGTCGTTGAGCCCGATGACACTGGCGGGTGTCACGGTGAGCAATATCACCCTGACGTGGTCCAACACCACTGGCTTGGGTGGAACCGCCACGATATCGATGGGCAGTTCGGTCACGCTGAACCTCAGCATTAGTTACCAGGACTCCAACAACTGGTCGCTCAGGGCGAACGGAGCCAACGGCCCCTTGAATATCGTGCCGGGTTTCATCACTCTTCCCGCCGCGAACTACACGGGTGCCATCACGAAGTCCAAGGGTGTCGGAACTGCACCGGCAACGTACGCCTACTCAATCGCGGTGAATATCCCCGGATCCATCACTCTGATTCCGAGCGCTACGGGTTCGGGAACGCCCATTCTTTCGGTGTCGAACGTAACCTTCCTCTACGCCAACTCGGCGCCGATGTTCAACGGGAACGCGGTTGCAGTGAACGGGACGAACACGAGTTACTTCTCAGCAACTGGTTCAGCCACCCTCTCGCTGGGTTCGGGTCTGCCGTCGGTTAACAACGTGTCGTGGTTCGCGGCCTACGGTATGCAGTCTGGTGCCTTCACCTTGATCGGCTCCCTTGGCTCATCGCTGTCAATCCCGGGTACGAGCATCATTTCCCTAGCTTCGCCCATGATTACCGTGACCTACGGAGCGGGCAGCAAGGCCCCCTCGGCTGGTAGTGGCGTTACCCTACCCGCGAATAGCGGAAGTTCTTCTGGATTCTCGATTGCCCTGTCGGGCATTGTGACCCTAGGAAGTCCTCTGCCGAGCGCGTCGCTACCCGTTACCCTGACCTACGCCAATGGTGGCTTTGTGGTCGCGGCATCCTTCGGCAACGAAGGTCTCAACTTCGGCAAAATTGGTGCATCACTCCAGACCTTGGCCTACACGAGCGTAGCAACCACGATGACTCTGTCGGGGCTCTCAATTGCGGTGCCGGCTAAGGCCATTGTCTTCGGTGGCACCTTCTCGCTGCCGACCTGGGTTACCAACCTGCTGGGCGTCTCGGCTGCTCCTTTGAAGTTGAACTTCATGTACGCCTCACCGACGAATTACTCGATGTCGGCGGTCATCCCCATGCGAGTTCCCATCCCTACGGGATCGAGCTCTTACACGTTTAGCTTCACGAGCTTTACTTTCAGTTTGGTGCAGACCGGCGATAACTTTATTCAATCGATGACCATGTCGGGTCAGTTCATCGTGAGTAATGGTCCGACCATTGGCATCCAGGCGTCGCTCTCGTTTAACGCGAGTGGTGCCACCTTGACCGGCTCGTTCACCGCCGCTAATCCCGATGGTTCGCCGATCTGGCCGAACGCCATGGGCTTTACGGGCTTCAATATCATTAGCTTTACGATTCAAGTGGGCATACAGCTGGGGGCCGTACCCTTCCCGCTGCCGACCTTAGGTCTGCAAGCGACGGCTCAATTGCCGAATAACATCCTGGCTCCGTTAGGCATTTCAACTAACAACCTCGGTGTGTCGGTGTTGATGAATGTGTCGGAGGCGAACCCCTGTATTGACGTCGCCATTGGTTCATTGGTCAATGGCAAGGTCGTCGACAACCACACACCGGTGATCAATATTGACGGCGTGATTTCGGCCAACTACGCGGACTTCATTCTGGCCCCGACGGGTTGTGTCGTCGGTCCCTACACCGTCGCCCCGGGTTTTGCGATTGACTTTACCGGTGCCTTTATGAGTGTCCCGGTGACCTTCAATATGTCACTGACGCCGTCACCATTCAAATTTGCGGCTTCAGCCACGATAGGACCATTCTCGGCTGGTCCGGTTAATTTCGCTGGCGCCTCAGTGGCGGTGGCGTACGACTCGAGTACCGGGGCGGGTTCAGCATCGTTCAGTGGTGCCATTACAATTATCGGAACGACGTTGACTCTCACCGGTTCGGCCTCTATCGACGCCAAGGGTAATAGGGCGATGAGCCTGTCTGGCGCGCTCAGCAATATCTCGTACGCTGGATTCTCACTGACCAACATGACCTTCGGTGCGAGTTATAACTCGGCCAATGGCGGTACCTTCACGATTAACGGAACCGGAAAAATCAACATCCTCGGATCAGTGCTCGACGTGAAACAGTTCACGGTGACCTATACCGCGGGAGTCATCACGGAATGCCATATTGATATCGCTGCCAATATCAATGTCGCCAACGTGGTGGCGGTCAGTGGTGACTTCGTGCTGGACCTCAACACCTTCGCCGGAACGGCGAGCTTGTCGCTCACCAATGGCAACGCCACCATTCAGGGTTTTGGTCTGACGAACGTGAACCTTCAAATTGACGCACGTTCGGGCTTCTCCTTCTCGGGTCAACTCAACATCGCCAACGTGGTCCAAGCGACTCTCGCTGGTCAGATGTACTGGGCGGCCCCAGCGTCGGGGACGATGATTACCAACGCGGCTGGAGTACAGGTGGCCGCTCAAGCCGGCAACTTCTACTTCAGTGCCAACCCGGTATCGATCACCATCGGATCATTCTCGACTCAGGGCCAAGTCACTATCGGAAACGTCGGTGGCACGCAGTGGGCGTCGTTCGCAGTCTCCATAGCGCTCGACAACCACGGCAGCAACGCGATTGCCATCTCGGGATCGTTTAGCTCGAATGGTAACTTCGCGCTAGCGGGCTCGGGCAGCCTCAACCTCGCGGGCTTCTCCCTACAAGTGAACGTGGCTGCGTCCAAGACCAATGGAGATATTTCAGTTTCGGCGAGTGGGGCGATCAATATCCAGGGCCTCAGTGCTTCCCTCTCGGGACAGTTCTCCAAGTCCAGCCAAGGAATCAGCGCCACGATGAGTGCAGCCCTCGACGTGAACATCGGTGGATTCGACTTTGGTAACGGCACCATGACCATGGCCATTGCCCCAGGGTCGGAGTCCTTCTCGTTGAACGTAGGAATTCACAACGCTATTTTCAATGGAACGATGACGGGAACCTTCGTTAATCGAAACGGTGTTGTCGGTTTCTACTTCAACGTAGGAGCGGGAATTTATATCCCCGGTGTGAGCATCAGCGGAAGCTTGACGATCACCAATTGCACGGAAAGCACCTGCGGTACTATCTCGAGCTTCTCAGTGACACTAGGTGCTTCCTTCAGCGCGGGCGGGAAGAACTTCAGTTTCAATGTTGGAATCAACCCGAACTTCTCCTTCTCAGTGAACTCGTCGGGTTCGTTCTACGGTTGCACCGGTGACATCAACTTCGGTTTGATGAAGGTCAACGCCTGCATGGGTGGCGCCTACTACGTCGCGCTCTCGTCGTCATCGCCCTACGTGACCTTCTCTACCAACATGCAGGCGAGTATCAACGTCGGCTGGTGGTACCTCGACATAGGTTGCCACTCCGGCTGGGTGTGGGTGCACTGTTGGTGTAATTCGGGATACAACAACTGGTCGAGTCTGTCGATTGGCGTTGGGATTGATTCGAGTGGGCACCTCTGGGGTTCCTACAACGGCTGGTCGTTCAACCTCTACATCTAGGCGATCTGCTGATTGCCTGGCCTGAAGTGTCGTTCGGTTCCCTTGATTCCGAGGAACCTAGTCCACGCGGGGTAGGGGCTATCAACTGCCTCGATGTGCATCAAATGGTGCAGGAGTAGTAAGATTTTCTAGTGAATTCTGTCAGAGTTACGCTTCCACTAGGTGGCTTATCCAGGGAAGACGTCTTCGTCACTGCGATTCTGAAATCGCCTCGACGTGATGCAACTCGAAAAACTCGGTGGGCGTAAATGTTCTCGTCGGCGACGCTGAGTAAAGGTCTCTTTGGGGCTTCAATGGTGCTCGCAGCGATCTCCTTCGCCTTGCTGAGTGGCACCGTCGCTCACGCCACCCCCCCAGCTCGGGCCACGAGCGCCAACCCAACCCTGTCAGGATTGGTCGGAAGTGTGAGCGATCACAATGACTCCGAGTTCGTGAGTGTCTGTGGCTTCACGGCGGATGACGGAAGCGGTTCGGCACCAGATGTGATCGCGTCGATCGATGGAAAGCGGTCCGACGTGTTGGCGGTTGATCAGACGGGGTGTGTACTTTTTGTTGTGTCGGTGGACGCGACCACTTCACCGATTTCGGTGTACGTGAACGCTGGCGATGAAGTTCCCGTATCGCGTACAAGCGCGGCAGTCGCATTGAACGGCCAGCTCAATGGTCAGCCAGTCGGAGCCCTCTTACCCTTCGGCGTCGTACAACCGGTGGTGGAGACGACAACGTCGACGGCTCCCATTGTGACGACGACGTCAGCCCCTCCGGCGACCACCTCAACAACGACAACCTCAACGAGCACCTCAACAACGACGACGGTAGTTTTTCAGACGCCGACGACTGAAACACCAGTGACTCTGCCGGGACAAATCGTGATCGCGGATCTAGCGCCACCACCGTCCACCACCACTACCACGTCGGATCCTTCAGCGCCGAGCACCACAACCACGATTTACGTCGCAGTTGTGACGACCCCACCTCCGGTGGCATTGTCCTCGTCGCCGACGGCTACCAATCAAGCGGCGGGTGCCGTGACCTCCGTCGCCGCCGTGGCGACGGCTGCTGCGGGTGCAGCATCGGCAGCTGCCAGTGCCGCGGGCGCGGCCTCGAGTGCCGCGGGCGCGGCCTCGAGTGCCGGAAGCGCCGCGGGTGCCGCGGGTGGTGCCGCGGGTGGTGCCGCGGGTGGCGCTTCGGGTGGTGCCGCGGGCGGTTCATCTGGCGGTGCGTCGGGCGGTGGCTCATCTGGTGGTTCCGGCGGTTCATCTGGTGGCGCCTCAGGCCGGGATGCGAGCGGCGGACCGGCTGGGGGACCCGATGTCGAGTAGTGACGACGTCATGGACAATCTAGGAGCCGTGAGCGCTATCGAGGTTCTCCCCGCCTATATCGCACCGACGCGGCCACCACTGAAGTCGATATTTGGCCGACGAATTCTTGAGAGGCACATGGATGGCCGCCTGTCGCGGCTTCTACACAAGGCAAGTCCAATGATGGCGGCTCCCTATCGCGATGGCGAGAATCTTCGAGTTCTACTAGGAGATGGCTACTTGCTGCTGGTGGTGGGCGCATTTGTGGCTGGCGTGGTCGCTCTGGGACAGGCCCACTGGATGGCGGTCCCGCCATCCAGTGGTCTCGTGATTGGCCTGATGGTCGTTGGAGTCCTCGATGCTTTCTTGGGAATGGTCGCCGCTATCACCTTTGCGCTGGGTGTTGTATTTAGCGGGCACCTGCTATCCACTGCTCTGCTGGTCGGAGCGCCGGGACACATGGGGCTTGTGTACAGCTACACCGGACTGTTTGGAATCTTTCTCATGTGGTTTGTGGCGCCTCAATTGTCACGAAAGATGCGCCCACTAAGTCTTCATGACGTGGTCGATACTCGCCAGAGACGATACGTTGTCCTTGGCGACTTCCTGGTTGTGCCTTTCTTGCAAACCATGATTCTGGTGAGCATGCCGTCCTTGCTGCCTAGTTTCACTGGTGCGTTCAAACAGTATCTGTCGTATTTCAGTGTGTCCGGATACGGTCTCTCGTTCAAGATAATTATCTTTGCGGCGGGTGCGGTGCGTGTCGGTCTCGATATTTTTGTTCATCACCGTTTTGCTCCTTTGGTGCATTGGGAGTTTCCGCCCCGGCCACGCTGGCTATCAGCCACTTTGAAGGTTGCCGGCTACGCCCTCGCGGCAATTCTGATCTGGGAAGTGATGGGGAATTGTTGGGAGACCGTAGCCGTCGCGGCTTTATACCTGGTATCGGAAAATACTTCCCTGTTGACTCGCAGCGGTCATCTCCCACGTTTTTTGAGTTACTTGGTGCCGAGAAACCTATTTAAGGTTCTCTTGATACTTCTGTTTTCTGAACTGGCAACGAAGATTTATAATGGAGTGTTTGTTGACGGAACCAGCATTCTTGGTTGGTTGGGGATCTCCATTGCCCTTGTCACCATCCTCTTTGCTATCAGCGACGACTTGTCGCCAATTGACGATCCGGGGCCGGCGAAACGTTGGAGTGCCACCACTAGCGTTATTGGAGCGGCGGTTGTCGTCGTTCTCTTTTTAGTTCAGAATGATATTCTCGCCATCCGCTACTCTCCCTATTCCAGCCCAGCGGCGGTTACAGTTCTTGGCGCGAGTGAGAGTTTTATCGCCGACACTGGTAACAATCGAGTTATCCACATTGACGAATTGGGAAATCGCTCCACCATTGGAAGCGGTCTTTTGCGACCCAGAGGTGTCGCCTCGGCGTCACTGAAGCAGGGCGCCTACATTGCCGATTCGGGACACAACCGGGTAGTACTTTTCACGCCCGCACCTCACGTGGCCCTCCCCGCTACGCGCCACCAAGTGGCGTTCGCCATGATGGCGCTCGAGGGGTCAACGCATTCGGTTGGAACAGGTTTCTCGAATCCAACGGCTCTGGCGACGAGTCCCTTGGGTGAACTCTACGTGGCGGATACGGGCAATCATCGGGTGGTCGCCATTTCGCGCAGTGGACAACAACGCACGATGAAGGTGGCGGTGGAGCAGCCCGGAGCCCTCTTTATTGACGCCGCGGGTGCTCTCTGGATCGCCGACACGGCTGCGTCTCGGCTGATCAAGTGCGAAAATCCCACGAAGGTGACCGCCGAGGGATGCCATAGCTTCGAAGGGCGCGTGGTTCACCCTCAGGGTGTAGCCGTTGACGCCGCCGGCAATATCTTCGTGGCTCAGCCCAGTGTGGGTTCGATTATTGAATTTTTGCCCAATGGCGACCACGTGGTGGTGACGCACGCGTTTACGGGACCAGCGCAGATGGGTGTAAATAGCGCTGGCAATGTCTACGTCGCCGATGAGGGTGCTTCGGCGATTGATGTGGTGTCGCCGATATACGAGGCGACGGAGGCCTCGACACCATCTCGCTCCGATGCCCCCTGCGTGTTCGTTGCCGGGGATGGTTCTTTGTACATGACGAAGCGTTCGTCGGGTGAACTCTTCCATGGCAGGAATGGCCACTGGACTCTCGTCACCCGTGATCTGATTGACCCCGTCGCCGTCATCCAGACGGCCCAGGGTCGAGTGCTCGTCGCCCAGAGAAGCTCTGGAACCATAGTCGAGGTGAATCCGACGACCGGCGGCACCAAGGTGTTTATTGCGAACGCGACGGATGTTTCGGCGTTGGCCGCCGACCGCTTCGGGGGAGGCTTCTTCACGCAACAAGGGTCGGGGCGCCTCAGTGCGTTCACCTCAACGGCGTCGCTCACGACCCTGTCGACTAGCTTGCGCGAGCCCGTCGGCGTCACGCAGGATGCCTACGGCTATTTGGACGTCGTTGAAGGCGGCGGTAGTGTGACTCGCCTCGTGATCGGCGGCTCATCTTCCAGCATTGCCACCGGTTTGAAGAAGCCGACTTCGGTGACCTCGGATGGTCTGGGCAATGTCTACGTCGTCGAAGAGGGGCTGCACCGAGTGTGGAAATTTAGCCCAACCCTCGGCTCCCTCATCGCCGCACCCAACATGCCACGGGACGCCGTTCCGGTTTCAATTACGGCGGACCGCGATGGGAATTTCATCGTGGCCACACGGGGCTCTGGAATTGTACGCTTCTCGCTGTCGACCACCGTGGCGGGCATGTAAATGAGGACGCTCCGTCGGGGGGTCTGGTTCACCAGATTGCTCGTACTTCTGTTGGTTCAATCCCTGTTGGTATCGACCTGCGCCGTGCTGCCCGCCTCCGCCCTTGTGCGGGTGAAACACAGTCCAGTTGCGTCGATATCAGTTCCGGTGAAAAACTCGACCCCTCGTACCCACACGGCATCGCCTGCTCACGTTCAGCCTCGAGTAGCGATTTCTGCGGCGCCTAGCGCGCCTCTGCTCGTTCGCGCCACAGCTGTGGCTGGGGGAATTTCTAGTGTGACCTGGCTGGCACCGACGAACGCCGGCACTCACACTCCGATTCAGTATCACGTGGAATTCAACCCCGGGGGACTGGGTTGTTACACCACGCAACTTCACTGCAATGTCTCCGGTCTCGGCTCTGGGCGGCAGTACTTAGTAGGGGTCTATGCGGCCAGCGCAGTGGGACGGGGGCCGACCGCGACGACGGTGACGCCGCAAATTGCGAGCCCAGCCCCCGACTCGACGGGTACAGCGGAAGTTCTCAAAAGTCCGTCAGGACTCGCCGCCGCCCCGGTGTCTGATGGCGCGTCCAAAATTTCGTGGAGCGAAACACCTTCCAGCGAGACGCCGCACGAATTGCAGATATTTCATGTGGTGGTGAATCCCGGTGGCTTTTCCTGCACCGTCGTAGTCTCGTACTGCAGTATCGGAGGCTTGAGTTCCAAGAACGTATATTTGGTTTCATTGCAGTCCACGAATTCTCGTGGCGCGAGTGCGGTTGTAACTACCGTTCTCAACCCCGCCCCGCCGACTCCTTCGGATGCTGCACAATTTCATGGACTGCTGCCACGGGACGAGAGCAGCAAGGCCGCTCCCAAGCTGTCGCTCAATGTGGTGGGCCAATTGTCAATCATTGCCGGGAACCGGGCCTCTGGAGCCGTAACCCCTGGACCGGCTACCAGTTCCCCGCTCGGCAATCCCGCTGGTGTGGCAGTGGACTCGTCGGGGAATCTGTACGTCGCCGACCGCTGGGCCTCCCTCGTGGAGAAAATAGCTCCCGACGGAACCTTGTCGATCATCGCCGGTAACGCAAGCGTGGGGGCACCGACTCCCGGCCCCGCTACCGATTCCGCCCTTGGCAGCCCCAATGGTGTAGCCGTAGATTCGAGTGGCAACGTCTATATCGCTGACGACTACAACAATGAAATCCTGAAAGTGAGCCCTGACGGTACATTGTCAATTCTGGCGGGCACTGGAAGTGACGGTCCACCAACTGAAGGCCCGGCTAGCAGCTCCTTGCTGAGCTCACCCCATGGTGTTGGCGTCGATTCCTCGGGTAATGTCTACGTCGCTGATTCCGGTAACAACAGAATTGAGAAAATCAGCCCCGACGGTACTTTGTCAGTTTTTGCTGGCAATAGTGGCTGGGGAGCACCATCACCCGGCCCGGCTACCAGTTCCACGTTTTATAGCCCAATGAGCGTCGCCGTAGATTCCTCTGGCAACGTCTACGTGGCCGATTGGTTCAACGCAATGATTGAGAAGATCACCCCCGATGGCGTCCTGTCGATTTTCGCCGGTAACGGAACTAGCAGTACGCCCACGGTCGGCCCAGCTAGCGATTCTTCAGTCGGCGCTCCATTTGGCGTAGCCGTAGACGCGTCCGGCAATGTATACGTCGCTGATGCCGCTAACTACGTGATCGAGAAAATCACTGCTGATGGGATGCTGTCCGTTTTTGCCGGTACTGGGTCGTGGGACTATTCGATAGCTGGGCCGGCCCCCAGTTCGCCCTTGAGATCGCCAACCGGGGTGGCGGTCGACGCCTCTGGCAACGTCTATATCGCTGATAGTAGAAACAGCAACGTCGAGAAGGTCACCTTGGGAGTGGGTAAAAACTGGACCGAGTCGTACTCGGTTAGCGCCAATGTTTTGGGTGCGGGAGTCGTGAGCTACTACATTGACGGGAGCTCGTCGAGCGCGACTGCTTGTTCGGTGGATGACAGTGGCACGGTCTCGGCTAGTAGTGATGGCACCTGCTACGTGTACGCTACGGTTACCTAAGACTTAAATTATGCCGCCACCTCGTCCGCGGATGTGCCGGTAATCTTTGAAGCGGTGCCACAGATGGCACCCGGTGT
>Ga0114960_10000818_pt1 | contig 25478 bp, 24 predicted proteins | sample C_130625_MF_Meta_FD_92637 | JGI IMG/M metagenome (GOLD analysis project Ga0114960, IMG submission 92637) | Freshwater microbial communities from Lake Croche, Canada to study carbon cycling - C_130625_MF_MetaG | ecosystem: Environmental > Aquatic > Freshwater > Lake | place: Lake Croche, Canada... | reverse complement strand
TCAGAAAAATAAGGAAGTTGGCTGATCTGCTCAAGACCTGCTAAGTGATTCATTAAAAACATCATCTCTTTTACAGGTGCTTGGTACGTCATCAACTTCTCCTCGTTAAACTACGTTTAATTCTTCATTGCTGCAACAAGTTCAGGTACTGCAGTAAATAAATCAGCCACTAAGCCATAATCCGCCACACCAAAGATAGGTGCCTCAGGATCCTTATTAATCGCCACGATCACTTTAGATTCTTTCATACCAGCTAAATGCTGAATCGCTCCAGAGATACCCACAGCAACATATAACTGCGGAGCAACGATTTTTCCAGTTTGTCCTACTTGGTAATCATTGGGTACATATCCGGCATCAACTGCCGCACGAGAGGCTCCTAAAGCAGCACCTAAACTATCTGCCAAAGGCTCCATAACGGTGTGATAATGTTCGGCCGACCCCAAACCTCTTCCACCGGAAACAATAATTTTGGCAGCTGTGAGTTCGGGACGATCTGATTTGGTGGTTTCACGCGAGATAAATTGACTCACGCCAACATCAGATACGGCACTCATCGACTCAATACTTGCTTGTCCACCTGAGGCAAGAGCAGGCTCAAATCCTGTCGAACGAACCGTGATTGCTTTAATCGGATCCATCGACTGAATCGTCGCAAGCGCATTACCTGCATAAATGGGGCGCTCAAATGTATCTGCACTGATTACTTTAGTGATTTCTGATATCTGCGCCACATCTAGTAATGCAGCAATACGCGGCATAATATTTTTTCCATTGGCACTAGCGGCAACTAATAAATGTGTATAGTTTTTTGCAATAGAGAGCACTTGGCTTGTTAAATTTTCAGCTAACTGATTGGCAAAGATTGCATCATCAGCCACCAATACTTTACTGACTCCAGATATAGCAGCGGCAGCATTTGCAGCCCCTGATAGGTCATGACCCATAAGTAAAATATGTACATCCTGATCAATTTGTAAAGCGGCACTAACCACATTGAGTGTGCTAGCTTGAATCTGTTGTTGCTGATATTCAGCAATTACGAGAACTGTCATTTAGATCACCTTTGCTTCATTTTTTAATTTATCAACTAAAGCAGCAACATCGGCTACCATCACCCCTGCTTGACGCTTCGCAGGCTCATTGACTTGGATTGTCTTTAGTCGTGGCGTCACATCTACTCCAAGATCAGCTGGCTTGAAGGTATCTAATGTTTTTTTCTTCGCCTTCATGATGTTGGGCAAAGTCACATACCTTGGCTCATTTAATCGTAAATCAGTTGTGACTACCGCCGGCAAAGTAATACGAATCGTTTCTAAACCGCCATCCACTTCGCGTGTCACTTGAGCGTACTGATTATCAATCACAACTTTTGAGGCAAATGTGGCTTGAGGTACATTCATTAAAGCAGCTAACATCTGACCGGTCTGATTACTGTCATCATCAATAGCTTGCTTACCTAAAATAATGAGTTGCGGTGTTTCTTTATCAGCAATAGCTTTCATGATTTTGGCTACAGCTAAGGGCTGAATCTCTTCATCCGTCTCAACCAAAATAGCTCGATCAGCACCAATGGCCATTGCTGTGCGTAGTGTTTCTTGACACTGCGCTACGCCAATCGAAATCGCAATAACCTCGGTTGCAACACCAGCTTCTTTGAGTCTGACCGCTTCTTCAACCGCGATTTCATCAAATGGGTTCATGCTCATTTTTACATTGGCGGTCTCAACACCGCTGTGATCTGACTTGACGCGAACTTTCACGTTGTAATCAACTACTCTTTTTACTGCAACTAATATTTTCATAAAAAATGCCTAATTATTTTTGTTGTAACTGATACTAATTCTACTGCAATCTTTTCCCTACAGAATTTGGGTCTTTGTTCTGTGCCTTAAACGTCAATAGCTTGTGCTGACCCTGCTAGCTTGCGTAATTCAAATTTTTGGATTTTTCCTGTGGATGTTTTGGGTAATTCGCCAAAAACTACTGCTTTGGGGACTTTAAAGCCCGCTAAATGTAATTTGCAATGGGCAATGATGTCTTGAGCAGTTACCTCTACTCCTGGCCTAGTCTCGATAAATGCACATGGTGTCTCACCCCATTTAGGATCGGGTTTAGCGACCACTGCAGCTGCCATCACTGCTGGGTGTCGATACAAGACGTCTTCAACTTCTATCGAAGAAATATTCTCCCCTCCAGAAATAATAATGTCTTTACTACGGTCCTTAATTTTGATGTAGCCATCGGGATGGATAACCGCTAAATCGCCTGTATGAAACCACCCTCCTGCAAATGCCTCCCGCGTGGCTGCTTCATTTTTGAGGTAACCCTTCATCGTGATATTGCCTCGAAACATGATCTCCCCCATCGTCTGACCATCTGCTGGTACTTCCTTCATGGTCTGGGGTTCCATCACTGTCATCCCCTGCTGAAGATGATATCGAACGCCTTGCCGAGCATTTAAAGCTGCTCGCTGTCCAATCTCTAAATCCTGCCATGCTGCATGTTTTACACAGACTGCCGCTGGTCCATAAATTTCTGTGAGTCCATAAACATGCGTTAAATCAATTCCTAAGGTTTCCATGCCTTCAATCATGGCTGCTGGTGGCGCTGCCCCGGCAACCATCGCCTTTACTCCGGCCGGTATTCCAACTTTTAATTCTGGACTGGCATTGATTAATAAACCATGCACTATCGGCGCTGCACAGTAATGCGTGACGCCGTGGGTTTTCATCGCCTGAAAAATATGCGCTGCATCGACTTTTCTTAAACAAACATTAACACCAGCCCTTGCTGCCACTGTCCAGGGAAAGCACCAACCATTGCAATGAAACATTGGCAGGGTCCATAAATACACTGGATGTTTGGGCATATCCCATTCCAAAATATTGGAGATGGCATTGGTCGTGGCACCCCGGTGATGATAGACCACACCTTTTGGATTACCGGTCGTGCCTGATGTGTAATTTAAACAAATCGCATCCCATTCGTCTTCAGGGCCCGTCCACTCAAAATTCGGATCGCCTTTTTGTAGAAAAGCTTCATATTCAATCATGCCAATCGCCTGACCACCGCCTTGATAGAGTTCATCTTTGACGTCGATCACAAGGATGTCTTGGCGCTTTGCAATCGCTAAGGCTTTTTGCATCGTGTCGCTAAATTCAGGATCAACAATGATGACCTTCGCCTCTCCATGCGCCAACATAAAAGCAATGGCCTCTGGATCAAGGCGTGTATTCAAGGCATTGAGCACTGCCCCTGACATCGGTATACCAAAATGCGCTTCAACCATGGGTGGCGTATTGGGGAGCATGACAGCAACGGTGTCTCCTTTACCAATGCCATGCGCAACAAGCGCACTTGCTAAGCGCCTACAGCGCGCATAAGTCGTCTGCCAGTCTTGGCGTATGTCCCCATGAATAATCGCTAAATGATCGGGATAGACCTGCGCAGCTCTCTCGATAAAACTCAAGGGGGTCATCGGGGTATGGTTGGCTAAATTCTTATCCAGCCCCTCGGTATAGATATTAGTCATCAAAACCTTCTCCTATTACAACATTAAATTTCGGCGAGTTCTTTGATATGCGCCACCACACTTCGACCAAGCGCCGATAAGTGGTAACCACCCTCTAGGGTGCTCAGAATACGACCATGCGCATATTGTTTGGCCATTTTTTGGATTTGTTGCGTGATCCAAGCATAATCAGCCTCGACTAAACTCAACTGACCTAAGTCGTCTTCACGATGTGCATCAAATCCTGCAGAAATAAAAACAAATTCAGGGGCAAATGCTTCGAGTCGTGGCATCCATATATCAGATACTACAGCACGAATATCAGCCCCTTTCGTAAACGCTGGCACCGGGATATTGACCATATTGTCCGAGGTGGGATGATCGCCACTGTAGGGATAAAAGGGATGCTGAAAAAAACTACACATTAATACCCGTGCATCTTGATTAAATGCAACTTCGGTGCCGTTACCGTGATGAACATCAAAGTCAATAATGGCTACTTTTTGCAGTCCATAATGTTCTAAAGCGTATTTAGCAGCAATAGCGATATTATTAAAAAAACAAAATCCTTTTGCTTGACTTGGTTCCGCATGATGACCTGGGGGACGAACTGCACAAAATGCATTGTTCACTTGTCCTTGCATAATGGCATCAACGGCCGCAATACAAGCACCTGCGGCCCTTAATGCCGCTTGATACGTATGCGGATTCATGGAAGTGTCACCATCAATCTCAAAATAACCTGTTTGGGGGCTATGTTCTTTGAGGTATTGAATCAAGGCATGATCGTGAACTAACTGGATTTGACTCTCAGTTGCTAGTGGCGCCTCAATATGTGTTAAAAAATCATCAATACGGCTTAAAATAAGTTGGTCGTCAATAGCATCTAGGCGCTCAGGTGATTCTGGATGATAACTACCCATTTCATGCTTGGAAAAATCTGGATGACTGATATAGCCTGTTGCCATAAAACTAGTTTCTCATTTTTATAAGTAATAATCTTATTATTACCTAAACCTAAAGAATATATGCTTTTTTTAAGAAAACCTTTTTTAACTATCTTTGTAAGCTTATTGATAGCAATATCATCCTCAAGTCATGCGCAAAACAGTGGCTCTACTAGCTCAGGGATTGAAGGTGTTCGCATCTCTAAGGAGCAAGCCCTAGATTTCTTTTTAATTGAGCTCTCCATGCGTGAAAACCTTTCTGTAGAAATGTTGCGCGAGGCGTTTCGGGATATGAAATGGCAAACCGTAGCACGGCAATATATGGTTCCCTCTGGCAATGCTCCCCCGCGTAAAAATTGGACTACTTATAGAGCTAATGTCATGAACTCAATTCGCCTTGATGCGGGTAAAAAGTTTTTACAAGAACATCATCAATTTTTAGATCAATTAGAAAAAGAGTCCGGCGTTCCAAGCGCTATCATCGTTGGCATACTCGGCGTCGAAACAGTGTATGGCAGAAATATGGGTAACTTCCCTGTGCGCGATGTTTTAGCTACTTTTGCTTTTGATTATCCCCCAAGCCCCAATCAAGCGAGTCGGAGCGCTATGTTCAAAGAACAACTATCTGATCATGTTTTGAACTGCACCTCTACTGCAAATAAATCCTCTTTTGATACGAGTCAATTAAAAACCTGCCTTATCCAAGAGGGGTCTTTTGCAGGTGCTATGGGTATGCCACAATTTATGCCAACGAGTATTCGTAAGTATGCCCAAGATGGCGATGGTAATGGTCAAATTGATTTGCGTAAAAGCCCTAAAGATGCAATGCAGAGTATCGCTCGGTTTTTAATAGGCCATGGCTGGAAAACTGGTGAACCTATTTACTTACCGATCGCTGCTGATTTGCAAAATAGTTCAATTGTCAAAGAACTTGCTGATGGTGATCCTCTGCCTAAATGGACTTTAGGTGAGTTACGCAATAAAGGCGTGATTTCAAAGTGGCCCACAGGCTTAAATGAACAAAGCCCAGCCTTGATTGTGGATCTTCCAAGCATCACGAAGAGTGGGAGTGATGCTGTGGAGTATCTTGTTGGCTTAAGTAATTTTGAAGTAATTACGCAATATAACCGTAGCTTTTTTTATGCCATGTCGGTCACGGAATTTGGGCAGGCTGTAATACAAAATGGGTATCAAGCGCCCAGCAAAAATACTAAGCAGGAAAAATCCCCGTCGACAAGTAACGGTCACCGCGATCGCAAACAATAGTAACAATCGTTGCGTTTTCAATACGCTCGGCTATACGAAGGGCAACAACTAATGTACCCGCTGCAGAGACTCCACAAAAAATACCTTCTTCTCTGGCCATCCTGCGGCACATCTCTTCCGCTTCTGCTTGTGAGACGTATTCGAGTGAATCAACCCGTGAGGGTTCAAAAATCTTAGGTAAATATTCTGGAGCCCACTTTCGAATGCCCGGAATTTGTGAACCATCCATCGGCTGAACCCCAATAATTTGTATGTGGGGGTTTTGCTCTTTTAAAAATCGTGAGGTTCCTGTAATCGTTCCAGTCGTACCCATGGAGGATACAAAATGTGTGATTTGACCGTGGGTGTCTCGCCAAATCTCAGGACCTGTCCCTTCATAATGTGCCAGTGGATTATCTTTATTCGAAAACTGATCGAGTACCACGCCACGTCCTTCTTTTTGTAACTGCGCGGCATAGTCTCTTGCATACTCCATACCGCTTGATGCTGGGGTTAAAATTAATTGCGCACCATAAGCAGTCATACTTTGACGACGCTCAATACTTTGATTTTCTGGCATCACCAAGATAATCTTATAACCCAAAATCGCTGCAACCATCGCTAAAGCAATCCCGGTATTACCACTAGTGGCTTCAATTAATGTATCACCAGGAGCAATTTCACCACGCTGCTCGGCCCTGCGAAACATCGATAAGGCAGGTCGATCTTTGACTGATCCCGCAGGATTATTACCCTCCAATTTTCCAAGAATCAAATTGTTTCTCACCCGATTACCTTCGCCTGGAATACGCTGAAGTCGAACCAAGGGTGTATTGCCAACAGTATCTGCAATAGTGGGGTAAAAAATGTTAGATGTGGTCATAGTAAGAAGAATGGCAGAAGTTAAGGTTTATTTTACCCCTAAGCCTCTGCCATGGTAAGAAACTCATCAATGAGTTTTAATGATCATGTAATGATCGATGCACTACTTCATTTTTATACTTTTAGCCCTTGATAATGGCTCTACTCCATCAAACGTCAATCCAGACTCAGACATTTTCTCAACCGTCTTTTGACCGATACCTTTGATACTAATATTTAAGTCTTCAGAACTCACAAATGCGCCATTGCGCTCACGCTCCTCAACAATCGCCTTAGCCCGAGCAGGTCCAATTCCTTTTACATTTTGCAAGATTTCAACTGAGGCGGAATTAATATTCACTGCAAAAACCGGTGCACTGAGCAGCATTGCTGTTCCGAGCACAAGTGCCATTAAGCTTTTTTTGTAAGTATTACCATTAAATTTTGTTTTGAATAACTTCATCATTTCTCCTTTAAAAACGTGCAATCCATATCACACGTTGGAGAATAACGAGAGCCTATGCGTAAAGTTGACGTAATTCGTGGCTTATGACTTCTCTGCCAAAAAATCAGCATTGTCTGATAACCAAGCGACGTATTTACTGACACCTTCTTCTACAGTATGGAAGGTTTCTGCATAGCCAACCTGACGTAGATTTTCTAAACTCGCCTGAGTAAAGGATTGATATTTTCCCATTAAGGCTTCTGGAAAGTTAATGTATTGCAGTTTTTTACTATTTAATAATTCTTGTATCGTTTGTTCTTTAAAACTATTTGCCTGCTTGATTTGATCAAGTCGATTAATGACGGATATCGCCACATCATTAAATGGCTGAGCTCGCCCAGTTCCTAAATTAAATATACCGCTATGTTGTGGGTTATCCAAAAAGTAGAGGTTTACTTTTACGACATCTTCTATATAAACAAAGTCGCGCTTTTGCTCTCCTGCTGCGTAGCCATCATATCCGCCAAATAATTGCACTGATCCACTGTCTTTGTATTGATGAAAGTGATGAAAGGCTACTGATGCCATGCGCCCTTTATGTGACTCTCTTGGGCCATACACATTAAAGTATCGCAAACCAATCACTTGTGACTTTAAGGCTTTACTCAATAGTCGCTTTCGAACAATTTGATCGAATAAAAATTTCGAGTAGCCGTAAATATTGAGTGGTTTTTCAAATTCTCTTTTTTCAATAAAAGTTGTTGAGCCTCCATACGTCGCTGCTGATGAGGCATAAATCAGAGGTATCCCCTGTTCTGTACAGATATCTAAAAGGTCAAGGGTATAGCGATAATTATTCGCCATCATATAGTGACCGTCTGACTCCATCGTATCTGAGCAGGCTCCTTCATGAAAGATGGCCGCAATTTTACCGAGTGATTTGTTTTTTAACGCTTGTAAAAACTCTGACTTATCAAAATAATCTGATATTTCAAGATCAGCTAAATTACGATATTTACTAGCGTCTTTAAGGTCATCTACTGCGACGATGTCTTTTTCTCCACGCAAGTTGAGTGCTTGTACGAGATTGGCGCCAATAAAACCAGCGGCGCCTGTAACTATATATTTCATCGTAATTCCTCCCAAGAGACTGTGGCAGTTCCTAATTTACCAACCACGATTCCACCAGCACGATTTGCCAGTGCCATGGCCAAGTCCCAATCCCAGCCAGCTGCCAGAGCAACTGCCATAACTCCAATCACAGTATCTCCGGCTCCTGAAACATCAAATACTTCGCGTGCTTGAGCACCAACATGACTGACTTGATTTTTTCTGAATAAGGTCATTCCTTCTTCTGAGCGTGTCAATAAAATCGCTTCTAGTCCTAAACTCTCGCGCAAATTTTGTGCCTTCAGTGTCAAATCAGCTTCATCATGCCAACGACCAATCACTTGTCTTAGCTCGCTTCGGTTTGGCGTAATCATTGTTGCGCCTGCGTACTTGGAGTAATCATCTCCTTTGGGATCTACTAGGGTCATTTTTCCAGCCTGACGACAAAGCTCAATCATGCGTGAAATATGCTTGAGTGCACCCTTGCTGTAATCTGAAAATATCACTGCCTTTACTTGCGAAATAGATTCTTCAAAAATGGCTAATTTTGACATCAATGTATCAATGGCTGGCTCTTCTTCAAAATCAAGCCGAATCAATTGCTGCTGTCTTGCCACTACACGAAGCTTCACAATGGTTGGTACGGTATCGTCCACTTGTAATAAGCTTTTAATGTCTAAGTGTTTGAGCTGGTCCTGCACTTGCATCCCTGCTTCATCTTTACCTATGAGTCCTAGTAGACTAATCTGCGCGCCGAGTGACGCACTATTTCTGGCGACGTTGGCAGCACCTCCAAGGCGCTCTTCTACTTTCTTAATGGCTACTACAGGCACTGGCGCTTCTGGTGAGATTCGGTCTGTATCACCAAACCAATAGCGATCTAACATCACATCTCCAACCACCAAGAGTGATGTTTCGGAAAACGTCTTAATATCTTCTGGGCTTAATTGCACATGCGTCGGCTGGAATATTCTTTGGGTCATAAATTTTTAGTTGTGTCTTCCAATACCGCGATAAGAAAAACCTAACTCAGTTAAGGTCTCTGGCTCAAACAGGTTACGACCATCAAAAATTAATGGGTTCTTTAATTTTTGCTTTAACAGGTCAAAGTCTGGGCTGCGAAATGCTTTCCACTCTGTAACAATAACAAGCGCGTCGGCGCCATCAAGTGCATCATTGGGCTTATCAACGGTGGTAATCCTCGTCAGCAATTCTGGCTGATCTGCAAAGTCCAATTGTAAAGATCGCCATGCCTCTTCAGTTGCAACTGGATCATGTGCAACAATTTTCGCTCCGCGTCCAACAAGCTCTCCGATGATGACTCGACTGGGTGCTTCACGCATATCATCAGTATTTGGCTTAAAGGCCAAGCCCCATAATGCAAAAGTAAGTCCTGTTAAATCTTCGCCAAAATGTTGCAAAATCTTATCAACTAATACACGCTTTTGCGCGTCGTTAACGTCTTCTACGGCTTCTAATATTTTTAAATGCAGTTTGTTTTCTTGCGCTGTTTTACTTAAGGCTTGCACATCTTTTGGAAAACAAGAACCTCCATAACCAGTGCCTGCATATAAAAAACCATATCCAATCCGCGTGTCTGACCCGATACCTTGTCTAACCGCTTCAATGTCTGCTCCAACTTGATCGGCTAAGTTAGCCAATTCATTCATGAAGGAGATGCGTGTGGCTAACATGGCATTGGCGGCGTATTTTGTTAACTCAGCACTTTTCACATCCATGTAAAAAGTACGTTCATGGTGACGGTTAAATGGTGAATATAATTTACGGACTTTGTCTTTAGCATAGCGCCCATGCTCTGTATCATCTGATCCGACCACAATGCGATCTGGTCGCATAAAATCTTCAACCGCCGCACCTTCTTTTAAAAACTCAGGGTTAGATACGACCGAGAAATGTATCTCTTCTAAGCCTCTTCGTATTAATTCTGTAGTCATGACTTGACTGACTTTTTCTGCTGTTCCGACTGGAACAGTGGACTTGTCAATGACCACTTTAAAGCTCTTCATGTGTGTGGCAATATTCTTTGCCGCAGCAAGGACGTATTTTAAATCCGCTGATCCGTCTTCATCCGGTGGTGTTCCGACCGCAATAAACTGTATTTCACCATGTTCTACACTTGCCGCAATGTCTGTTGAAAACACAATTCGACCCGCCTCTTTATTACGCGTGATCATTTCTTTTAAACCTGGCTCGTATATTGGAACACCACCATGATTTAAAATATCGATTTTTTTCTGGTCAACATCTAAACAAAATACTTGGTTACCGAGTTCGGCAAGGCACGCGCCAGTGACTAATCCTACGTATCCACTTCCGATAATTGTGACTTTCACAGTTTTTTCCTTAAAACATATTTTTTGGGGTCATGCTTTATTCTACAAGCCACTAAGACCTTCACTTCTTTTTGGGGAGTATACATCCCAGCGATTACAGCCAGGACACTGCCAGTAATAACGCCGCGCTCTAAACCCGCAATTGCTACAGGTGTAGCGCGCCAAACTGTTAGTGCGATGCTTGAGTAATTCGAATGACGCCTTGGTCTGCGCCATAGCTACTGAGTCTTGATTTGCTTGAGCTAGTAAATGCTCGGTTTCATATCTCTTGGTCATAGCCGTCAAACTCGGGGTATCTAACATGACTTGATTGAGTAACTCAAGAGCTTTTTCTGGACTACTTAATCGGAGATAGTTTTTGAATATCACATCCAATAACTCCCCAGCCCCTTGCTCTTTTAAATGGGGTATTAATTGCTGTAACCCTTCATCCTCACGACCTAGCTCTGCATAAGCTTTGATCCATTTATCAGCAATTAAATATAAGTAATTTGAGGCATTCTTTTCTATATATCCCCAAATAGTAATTGCCTCTATGGGGTTTTGTTCGAGAATCGCTAACTCACCTTTAATGATCAGAGCGCGAATATGGTGAGATACCGCTTGTAATGCGTGCTCTATAGCCTCTTTAGCGGCATTGATATTCTTGGCGCGTATGGCTTCCTGCGCAATTTCGCAATAAAAATGAGCGATTTGCTCTTTGTAACTTTTTTCTTCCAGCAACTCTAATTCTGTTGCGGCAATGATTGCCTTGCGCCAATCTTTTTCAATTTGATACATTTCTAATAAAGCTACTTTGGCAGGTAAGTTATATCTGCCTTCTGTAACTAGGTTAAGACTGGCCTCTGCACGGTCTAACATACCGGCTCTTAAGAAGTCTCTACCTAATTCATAGGATGCATGCGCGCGATCTTTGGGACGTATGTCTTGTCGATTACTGAGGTGCTGGTGAACGCGGATTGCGCGCTCGGTCTCGCCTCGGCGTCTAAACAAACTGCCGAGTGCAAAATGTAATTCCGTGGTCTCTGGATCTAACTGCGCTACTTCAACAAGGGCATCTATTGCCTTGTCGTGCTGCTCATTGAGCAATAAATTAATGCCCCGAAATGTGGAGCGCTCTTTTTTGGCTTGCTCTACATCGTCTTCATGTTCTTGCAGGCGCATTTCCCACCGTGCAGCTATCCATCCTAAACCAAAAAGGACTGGGATCAGGAGCAACCAATATGTTTGGATTTGCATCTTAATTTTTCCGTTGCAATTTGAACATATTAAATGCCAGTGCTGTAATGATTAAACCTAACAAAAAAGCACCAAGTAATAGTAAATTGAGGGGGATTTGGACTGACCTGTCTAAAAACCAATGAAATTCTATGATTGCCGTATTAGTAATGGCTATCAAAAATAATGCTAAAAACAATATAACGCGAAGTACCATCAGCACGAGTCGCCATACTACTTGTAAAAGCGCTATCATCGATTAGCTATTATTATTTACATCTGCGCTGGCTTTATAGTCAACTCTTTCACGTAGTTCTTTTCCTGGTTTAAAGTGTGGCACTTTTTTCTCAGGAATCATGACCTGCTCACCCGATTTGGGGTTTCGTCCTACTCGTGCAGGACGGTGATGTAATACAAAACTACCGACGCCTCGCAACTCAATACGCTTTCCTTGTGCTAGAGCTTGTGTCATCGTGTCTAGCAAGGTCTTTACTGCTAATTCCACATCTCTTGGTAATAATTGCGGAAATTGTTCAGCTAATAATTCAACTAACTCAGATCGTGTAATTGAAGTATCAATGACCGTATCGGTTGTCGTTTGTTGTTCTTGTGCCGTCATCGCTCAACATCCTTTAATGAAAAAGCCGCTACGTTGTCGTAGCGGCACATTACCAATTAACCCTGGTTGTCTAACTTGGCTTTTAATAAAGCGCCAAGATTCGTCGTTCCAGTACTTGCCTCGTTTTGCATCTTTGACATCACTACTTGTTGATCTGCACTGTCTTTCGCTTTAATCGAAAGATTAATGCTTCTTGATTTACGGTCAACGTTAATGATCATCGCTGATACTGTATCGCCTTCTTTAAGAGCTAAGCGTGCATCTTCTACGCGGTCTGTTGAAATCTCAGAAGCACGTAAATAAGCTTCTACTTCAGGCGCTAACTCTACTACTGCACCTTTGGCGTCAACTGTTTTGACTATTCCTGAAACTAAAGCACCTTTGTCATTCTCAGATGTGTAGTTGTTAAACGGATCGCCTGAGAGTTGTTTGATGCCTAATGAAATTCTCTCTTTTTCAACATCAATCGCGAGTACTACAGTATCAATCTCATCACCTTTCTTGAACTTCTTAACAGCCTCTTCGCCTGCTTCATTCCAAGAAATATCTGATAAATGTACTAAACCATCAATACCACCATCTAAACCAATAAAGACTCCAAAGTCTGTGATCGATTTAATTGCTCCAGAGATTTTGTCGCCTTTGTTATGATTACGCGCAAACTCATCCCATGGATTTGTTTTGCACTGCTTCATACCAAGACTGATACGGCGCTTGTCTTCGTCAATGTCTAAGACCATCACCTCAACATCTAAACCTAATTGAACAGCTTTGCCTGGGGCAATGTTCTTATTGGTCCAGTCCATTTCAGATACGTGTACCAAACCTTCAATACCAGACTCGATCTCAACGAATGCACCGTAGTCAGTCAGATTTGTTACTTTACCGAATAAACGTGTATTAGGCGGATATCTTCTTGCAATACCAACCCATGGATCATCACCTAATTGCTTGATACCTAGTGATACACGGTTCTTGTCTTGGTCGTAACGCAAAATCTTTGCTGTTACTTCTTGGCCAACTGTCAACACTTCACTTGGATGACGCACACGACGCCATGCTAAATCAGTGATATGTAACAAACCATCGATACCACCAAGGTCAACGAATGCTCCGTAATCAGTAATGTTTTTAATGGTTCCTTGAACAATTGTTCCTTCTTTGAGGTTGTCCATGAGTTTTTGACGCTCTTCACCTTGACTTGCTTCAACTACAGCACGACGTGATAAAACAACGTTGTTTCTCTTACGGTCTAATTTGATGACCTTAAAGTCCATGGTCTTGCCTTCAAAAGGCGATGTATCTTTGATTGGACGTGTGTCTAATAGTGATCCTGGCAAGAAGGCACGAATACCATTGACCATCACTGTCAATCCGCCTTTTACTTTACCTGTCACAGCACCAGTAACAATTTCACCTTGCTCAAGTGCTTTTTCTAAATTCATCCAAGATGCTAAACGCTTGGCTTTATCACGAGATAAAATCGTATCTCCATAACCATTCTCAAGCGCATCAATAGCAACTGATACGAAGTCACCAGGTTGTACATCTATTTCTCCCTGGTCATTATGGAATTCTTCAACGGGAATAAATGCTTCCGATTTAAGTCCTGCATTTACTACAACAAAATTATGATCAATACGCATTACTTCTGCGGAAATGACCTGCCCAGATTTCATATTAGAACGGGCTAATGATTCTTCAAATAAGGCTGCAAAGGATTCAGACATGTTTACTTTATCTGCTGGCTAAGCCAACGGGTTAGGTTAATTAACCCTTCTTGTGACGCTATTTAAGAACCTAATAGGCGCGCCAGGATTCAAGACGGGGCTCACAACAACTACGTACTGTTTTATTTGACAGTTCGATACCAAACAATAATCTGCTTTACTGCCTCTTCGATTGTTTGATTACTTGTGTCTAATAAAAAAGCATCTTCACTTTGAACTAGTGGCGCCGTTTCTCGTTGTGTATCTCGCATGTCACGTTCCACTAAATCTTGGGTCAGAATATCTATATTAGCAGAAATTCCTTTGGCAATCAATTGTTTATATCGTCTTTGTGCACGAATTTGGGGAGTTGCTGTCAAAAATACCTTTAACTCGGCCTCAGGGAAGATCACTGTTGCCATATCTCGGCCATCCGCGACGAGCCCGGGTGGCTTTAAAAACCCTTTTTGTAGGCTAAACAAAGCCTCTCGAACAGCGGGTATTGCCCCTACGCTGGAGGCTCTTTGCCCCATTTCTTCGGTCCTAATGGCCTCGGTGACGTCCTTTTGATTCAATAAAACCTGATTTTCTTTGAATTCAATCTGTAATCCAAGGCTGAGTTGGGCTAATTGCTGGTGTTGTGAAAATTCAACATTTGCTTGTTTGCTTGCCAGTCCCACTAAGCGATAAAGCGCCCCACTATCCAGATAATGAAATCCAAGCTCCTTTGCAACTGCTTGGGCAACGGTGCCTTTTCCGGAAGCGGTTGGGCCATCAATGGCAATAATCGGTATCATTTGCTGCTCGGTTGTGACTGGGTGAGTTGATGCCAAACGTCAAAGTATTTCGGGAAGGTTTTGGATACACAATCTGGATCATTAATGCTGTACGCATTGGGACCAAAAGCAGCAAGAGAAAAACACATCGCCATGCGGTGATCGTCATAGGTATCAACACCACCAAGCGGAACCTTCCACTCTATTGGCGCGCTCACCGATAAATAATCGTCTCCCGATTCAACCATGGCGCCAAATTTCTTTAACTCGCAAGCCATCGCTGCAATGCGGTCAGTTTCTTTCACCCGCCAACTTCCAATGCCAGTTAAGCGGGTAGTCCCTGTTGCAAACATCCCTAGAACAGCGAGTGTCATCGCCGCATCGGGGATTGCTGTGCAATCTAAATCAATAGCGCGCAATCGACCATCTTCTGTATCGACTCCTCGAACTTCTATCCAGTCCGCTCCTTGCGAAACATTTGCGCCCATCATAGAGAGTGCTTGTGCAAATGCAACATCTCCTTGAATACTTTCACGTCCCGCCCCGCGAACTTTCACCGGTCCTTGTCCAAGCGCTCCTAATGCTAAAAAATAGGAGGCCGAAGATGCATCTCCCTCGACCAAGAAATCTCCTGGCGCTTTATAAGGGCCGTGCTTCTCATCTTGATGTGCTGGAATCGTAAATGACTGCCAGTCTTGATTGTGTACTTGCACTCCAAACTTACTCATGAGATTGGTAGTAATCTCTATATATGGCTTTGAAATTAACTCACCAACAACTTCAATCCGAATTTCTTGTCTGGATCTCAACAAGGGCAAAGCCATCAATAGTGCGGTGAGGTATTGACTTGAGACATCGCCACGCACACGAACGACTTGATGACTTTTAATTTGGCCTGTGTGGATTTGTATTGGTGGATATCCCTGATTACCTAGGTATTCAATATTGGCACCAATGCCTAATAAACCTTCTACGAGATCGGCAATGGGTCTTTCATGCATGCGCGGCACCCCGTGCAAGTGATATTCTCCACCAAGAATAGCGAGTGCTGCTGTCAAGGGTCGTATCGCTGTACCTGCATTGCCCATAAATAAGTCTGCTTGGCGATACAAAAAATGGCCATCTTGTCCAGTAACTTCAATCAACTCGTGTTCTTGCTCTTGACGCACCCGAAAATCAACACCCAATTGCTCTAATGCCTGACGCATGACGCGAGTGTCATCTGCATCTAATAATCCGCGTAAGGTCGTCGTACCTTTTGCTAAGGCACTTAGAAGTAATACGCGGTTGGATATACTTTTTGATCCAGGTAATTGAATATCTCCTTGCGCAGATATTGCTGGCTGTATGAGTAAGGCCTTGGGGGACATGCCTACCCCTGCCACTGATTTCGCGAATCACTCGCAATCTGAAACATCTTCTGTAAGGCCTTGGCGTCTTCTTCTACAATCGCTTTTTTCATATGCTCAATGATCTGTAGATAGCCTTCTAACTCTTTTAGAATCGCTACGCGGTTGGCTAATGAGATATCAGTCCACATTTCAGGGCTCGATCCGGCAATCCTAGTGAAGTCTCTAAATCCAGCACCTGCATGAACAAATTTCTTTTGGGCATCATCTGCATTGGCAATTTGCAACATTAATGCATAGGAAAGTAAATGCGGCAGGTGAGATACAGCAGCAAATAGATGGTCGTGCTCTACTGCTGCCATCTTATACACTTTAGCGCCAATAGTTTTCCAGGTGTTCTCAATAAGATCGATGTCTATTACGCGATTTTCGAGCAATGGACACAGAATCACTTGTTTATTTTCAAATAAGTCTACCCTCGCCGCATTGGCACCATGGGATGCCCCTCCAGCAATCGGATGACAAGGTATAAATTGATGTATTTTTTCGCCGAGTGCTTCTTTAGCACTTTGCACTACATCCATTTTGGTACTGCCTACATCGATAATGAGCGCCGATGTTTTCAGCTCAGCCACTAAGCCTTGTAAGATATCTTTTGTTTGCGCAACAGGGGCGCAGATTATGATCAAGTCACTTTGTTTTGCTAGTTCTGATAAATCTACAATGTGATCGATTAAGCCATGTTGGAGAGCAATATCTAAATTGCTTTTTGTGCGACCTGTACCTAATACTTTTTTGACTAAGCCTGCTTTTTTCATCGCCAAGCCTAGTGATCCACCAATTAATCCAACACCAATGATGCCAACGGTATTAAAGAGTGGGGCTTGGTCTTGGGTGGTCACAAAAGTTTCAGTAGGTAATTATTGGGCCAGCGCGTTTTTGAGCGCTTGTATAAATGCGTCGTTTTCGTGTGGCAATCCTATCGACACGCGTAAAAACTTGGGTAATTCATAATTATCGACGGGTCTCACAATGACGCCTTGCTTGAGTAAGGCTAAATTTACGCGAGATCCAGCGCCATCATCCTGCCCTACTTGCACGAGGATAAAATTACCAGCTGATGGCAAAAAATGTAATTTCATTGCCATAAAGGCTTGGCTTAACTGCTCGTAACCAGCTTGGTTCACTTGCGCACCTTTTGCTAAAAATTCTGTATCTTGCAAGGCAGCAATCGCAGCTGCTTGTGCAAGCGAATTAACATTAAAGGGTTGGCGAATTCGATTCATTAAATCCGTCATTTCAACTTGAGACACTGCATATCCTAAACGTAAACCGGCTAATCCATATGCTTTAGAGAAACTTCTCGACACTATCAAGTTGTGATGCTCACGCACCATCGCAATGGCATCATATTGTTGATCAGTCTTTAAATATTCGTTGTAAGCCTCATCTAAAACAACCACGATGTGTGCTGGTACGCGCTGTATAAATAACTTGAGTTCATTACCACTTAAAAAACTTCCGGTGGGATTGTTTGGATTTGCTACAAAAATTAATTTTGTTTTATCTGTAATGACACCCAACATTGCTTCTAAATCATGACCTAAATCGTCTGGCTTAGGATCGACCACAACAGCGCGCGCTCCGACGGCTTGGGTCGCTAATGGATAAACCGCAAAGGCGTGTTTTGAAAAGATAATCTCACTTCCCACTTGTGCTACCGCACGTGTGGCTAGTTCTAAAATATCATTGCTGCCATTACCAAGCGTAATCCAATCTTCTGGTACTTGATTTTTTTTGGCTAGCGCTTGCTTGAGCTCAAAACCATTCGAATCAGGATATCTCCCCAAATCATGCATGATCGCCTGCATCGCTTTTTTTGCTGATTCAGGGATACCTAATGGATTTTCATTAGAGGCTAATTTAACAATTTTATCTTCGACCAAACCAAATTGACGCGCAACTTCACTAATAGGGCGTCCACCTATGTAAGGTGCAATTTTCCTAACCTGCTCAAGTCCTAATGGGGTGTCATTACTTTTTGTCATATGCGTGATTGCTTTTTGGATAAGAGCCCGTGCATTTATAAAATGCTGTGATGTTTTTTAATGCCTCCAGTGCAACCCTAACCTGCGGGTCGTCTTGGTGACCTTCTATGTCTACATAAAAATGATATTCCCAAGTGCCTTTTCTGGCGGGGCGTGATTCAATGCGGGTCATCGACACCCCATGCTTAGCAAATGGTTCTAATAGTTTATAAACAGCTCCAGCTTCATTTTTCACAGATAGTATGAGTGAGGTCTGATCTTTTCCTGTTGGGCTAGCGATATGATGACCAATCACTATAAATCGTGTGCGGTTATGTGCGTCATCTTGGACTCCCTCCTGAACCACTTTTAAACCGTAGGTATTGGCAGCTGATGCACTGGCAATAGCAGCAAACTGTGGATTGGTAGAGGCATCAAGCGCAGCTTGTGCGTTACTACTCACTGCCTCACGGTGAAGTTGTGGTGCATGTTGTGTTAACCAGTTTTGGCACTGTGCTAAGGCTTGTGGATGCGCCAAGACGTGAGTTACTTGCTGCAAATTACCGGATTGACTCATCAAAGTATGGCGAATAGGTATGGATATTTCACCTGTAATCAACAAAGAAGACTCGAGAAGTAAGTCTAAGGTACGAGAGATAGCCCCTTCTGATGAGTTTTCAATAGGCACCACACCATATTGACTCTGACCTGTTTCTACGGAGCGAAAGATATCATCTAAACTCGCTACAGGATGAAGATCTACTGATTGTCCAAAAAATGCGAGTGTTGCTTCCTCTGAAAAGGTGCCCTGTGGCCCCAAATAAGCGATTTTTGTATCCGCCTCAATAGCACGACACGCGGACATAATCTCGCGCCAAATCGCTGTAACGCCTTGTGTTGTCAATGGGCCAGGATTTTTTGTCGCAACTTTATCTAAAACTTGCTGCTCTCTTTCGGGGCGATATACAACAGACCCAAACTCTTGTTTAATATGTCCTACCTCGAGAGCAACTTGCGCTCTCTCTGTGAGTAACTCAATGAGGGTTTGATCGATTGCATCAATTTTTTTGCGAAGTGGTTCTAGACGCTCTGCTTCTGATTTCATTAAGCCCGCCTTTCGAATTCACGCATAAACTGAGCTAAACACTCTACCCCAGCAAGCGGCATTGCATTATATAAACTAGCACGCATTCCACCAACGCTCTTATGTCCTTTTAAACCAATCATGCCAGCGTCACTCGCTTCTTTTAAGAACTTATCAAACAACGACTCATCTCGCAGGTAAAAGGTCACATTCATACGTGATCGGGAATTTTTATGCACTCTTGGATCATATAGTGAACTTTGATCAAGAACAGAATATAAAAGCTGTGATTTTTGCGCACTTAATTTTTCCATCTGCGCAACGCCACCTTCTTTTTTCAGCCACTTAAATACCTCACCAGCCATATAAATAGCAAAGGTGGCGGGGGTATTGATCATCGAATCATTGGCAGCTTGGATTTTCCAATCCCAGATGGTCGGTGTGATGGGTAATGCATGTCCAATTAAGTCTTCTCTAACAATCACAATCGTCACGCCCGCAGGCCCAATATTTTTTTGCGCTCCCGCAAATAAAACCCCGTATCGACTCACATCAATTTCACGAGACAGGATATTGCTAGAGATATCGGCGACTAAAGGTACATTCCCAACTTCAGGTGTGCTCGGAAACTCAACACCACCCACAGTTTCATTTTCACAGATATGAACATAGGCTGAATCAGGCGATAAATTCCAACTATCGCGCGCTGGAACACAAGAAAAATTCTCTTCTTTACTCGTGGCAACGACCCTTGCTTGTCCATACTTGGAAGCTTCAGCAACAGATTTTTGTGTCCAAACTCCAGAGACTACAAAGTCGGCTTGTGGACCAGCTTTTGCTAAGCCCATTAGATTCATAGGAATAGCTGCATTTTGTCCAATACCCCCACCTTGCAAAAACAAGACTTTGTAATTGGGGGGAATCTTCATTAAATCAATGAGATTTTGTAATGCTTCTTGATAACAGTTCATGAAGGCGGGACTGCGGTGACTAATCTCCATCACCCCAGCGCCAATTCCCTGCCACAGCAAGATGTCTTTACTTGCCGTTTGCAGTACTTCCTCAGGCAAAGTTGCTGGACCAGGAGCAAAATTGTAGATACGATTTTCAAATGGCATAAAAATTACCCGGCTTTTCCTAGCAAATAAAACGCTTATTCACTGATAGTTTGTATATCGTCGCCCGCAGAATCATCATCATCTTCGTCACCGTCATCATCACTTTCAGCAATGCGCTGTAAGCCAGATAACACTGTTCCTGAGTCCACATTAATCAAAGTAACGCCTTGCGTGGATCTTCCCATTTCCCGAATCTCTGAGATTCTGGTTCTCACCAAAATACCACCAGTAGTGATTAACATAATTTGATCAACTTCTGTAACTAAAGATGCTGCTACTAGCTTACCATTTCTTTCCGTGGTCTGAATCGCAATCATACCTTTTGTCCCACGTCCGTGGCGCGTATATTCAGCTAATGGTGTCCGCTTTCCATAGCCATTTTCCGTGGCTGTCAACACACTCGGCAATGTTCCTGCTGCCGCCAAAATTTCTGCGTCAGCTTCATTCGGTGCTACCAACATAGAAATAACTTCTTGCTTTGGCGCCAAATTCATACCACGTACACCACGAGCAGTTCTTCCCATCGGGCGAACATCATTTTCATCAAAACGAACAGCTTTTCCCGCATTAGAAAATAACATCACATCTTCATTGCCTTGGGTAATGGCTGCACCTACTAAAATATCGCCTTCATCTAAGTCAACAGCAATAATCCCTGCTTTACGCGGATTAGAGAAGTCACTCAAACGTGATTTTTTAACTACGCCATTACGGGTCGCCATAAAGACATACTGATTTTCTACATAGCCTTTAATTGGTAATATCGTCGTAATCTTTTCTCCAGCCTGGAGTGGGAACATATTAATGATTGGTTTACCACGTGATGTTCTGCTTCCCGCAGGAACTTCCCACACTTTTAACCAATACAAGCGTCCACGATCGGAAAAACAAAGAATCGTGTCATGCGTATTGGCAACAAAGAGTGTTGAAATCCAATCTTCATCTTTTGTAGTTGTCGCCGCTTTACCACGGCCGCCACGTTTTTGCGCCTTGTACTCAGTCAGTGGCTGACTCTTCATATAACCGGTATTCGACAAAGTCACAACCAAGTCTTGCGGCGTAATCAGATCTTCTGTGAATAGCTCGGTTGCATTCATTTCAATTACAGATCTGCGTCCCGTATCAGAGCCTTCTTGCCCAAATTCTTTTTTGGCTTCTAAAAGTTCTGTATTAATCACTTCAGTGACACGATCAGGTCTTGCCAACAAATCTAATAGATCCGAGATTTGATCCATGACTTCTTTGTATTCTTCAACAATCTTATCTTGCTCAAGTCCAGTCAAACGCTGCAGGCGCATTTGTAAAATTTCTTGGGCTTGATCTTCTGATAGTCGATATAAACCATCAGCTTGGAGACCTAAATTGGCTGGCAATCGATCTGGACGATATGCCGCGGTTCCACCCTGCGTTTGCATCGCTGCACGAGTCAACATTTCCCGCACCACACTTGAGTCCCAAGTTTTGGCAACTAAGTCTTTTTTCGCCTCTGGAGGTGTCGGTGCTGCTTTAATGAGTGCAATAAATTCATCAATATTCGCCAATGCAACCGCTAAACCTTCAAGCACATGACCTCGGTCGCGGGCTTTCCTTAACTCAAACAATGTTCTACGCGTAACCACCTCACGGCGATGGCGCAAAAAGCATTCCAACATTTGCTTTAAATTGAGTAAACGTGGCTGGTTATCCACCAATGCCACCATATTCATACCGAAGTTATCTTGTAACTGGGTATTTTTGTAGAGATTATTCAGCACTACCTCAGGCACTTCACCACGCTTGAGTTCAATGACAACACGCATTCCTGATTTATCGGATTCATCACGGATATCTGAAATACCCTCGACTTTTTTCTCAATAACTAACTCAGCAATACGCTCCAATAAGTTCTTCTTATTGACTTGGTAAGGTAACTCATCAACAATAATTGATTGACGCTGACCTTTTTCCATATCTTCAAAATGGGTCTTTGCACGCATAATGACGCGGCCGCGACCAGTACGGTAGCCTTCTCGAACGCCTTGAATTCCATAAATAGTTCCGCCGGTCGGAAAATCTGGGGCTGGGACGAAGTTAATTAATTCATCAATTTCGCACTCAGGATTTTCTAATAAAAACAAGCAAGCACTAATTACTTCGTCAATATTGTGTGGCGGAATATTGGTTGCCATACCCACTGCAATCCCTGAAGATCCATTAATGAGTAAATTAGGTATTTTTGCGGGCAAAATGAGGGGTTCATGCTCACTTCCGTCGTAATTAGGACCAAAATCGACAGTTTCTTTCTCAATATCAGCTAAAAGCTCATGAGCTATCTTTGCCAAACGAATTTCGGTATAACGCATCGCTGCTGCATTATCGCCGTCGACAGAACCAAAGTTACCCTGGCCGTCAACAAGCATATAGCGTAAGGAGAAGTCTTGTGCCATCCGCACAATCGTGTCATAAACGGCAGTATCACCGTGCGGGTGATATTTACCAATTACGTCACCAACAATACGGGCGGATTTCTTGTAAGCCCTGTTCCAGTCATTATTTAACTCATGCATGGCAAACAAAACCCGACGGTGTACAGGTTTTAATCCATCTCTTGCATCAGGGAGAGCGCGTCCTACAATGACGCTCATTGCGTAGTCCAAATAGGACCGCCGCATTTCATCTTCTAGTGATACGGGTATTGTTTCTTTAGCGGCTTGTTCCATCCAAATATTTTATCATGCGTCTTGAATTACAGAGTTTTTCCGGATTTACCCAATAACAACACTCAAAGGAACAACTATTGTGTGTCACAAAGATACTGATATAATAATTTCAGTTTTAATACACTTTGCTGAGACATGCTTAATTTACTGATTTAATGAGGAAAAATATGACTAAATCAAATCGTTCAATGTTGTTGGGTTTTGCTTTACTGGCTTTTTTTGGAGTAGCGCAAGCGCAACAGACTACTGTTGATAACTGGAATTCTGCTGCTGGTGCTGTTCGCTCTGGCGCAGATGCAACTTTATGTTGGAGAGATAACAACTGGACACCTGCAACTGCTGATGCAAATTGTGATGGCGCAATTAAGCCAGCTCCTGCTGCTCCTGCTGCTCCAAGAGCTGCCGCTCCTGTTGCTCCTGTAGCTACAAGCTCCAAAGTAACTTTATTGGCTGATGCACTGTTTGACTTTGATAAGTCAACTTTAAAGCCAGAAGGCGTTCAAAAGTTAAATGGTTTAGTTCAAAAACTTAAAGACGTTACAGTTGAAGTAATTATTGTTGTTGGCTTTACTGATAGCGTTGGTACTTTGGATTACAACAAGAAATTATCATTACGCCGTGCTGAAGCTGTTAAAGCTCACTTAGTTAAAAATGGCATCGAAACAAGCCGTGTTTACACTGAAGGTAAAGCCTATGCTGAGCCTGTTGGCGATAACAAAACTGCTGTAGGTCGTGCACTGAACCGTCGTTCAGTAATCGAAGTTGTTGGTACGAAAAAACAGTAAGCCTTAAAACTTACTTGAGAAGCCCGGGCAACCGGGCTTTTTTTATTGGATAATCACTGTATTAACGAAAAAGAAAATCCGTAAAAATGACGAATACAGAAAATGTAGACCTATCTGAGATTGATAAGTTTAGTGAATTAGCTAGTCGCTGGTGGGATGAGACTAGTGAATTTAAACCTTTGCATGCAATTAACCCTCTTCGACTTGATTGGATAAAAGAACACTGCACTATTGAGAATCAGCACGTTCTCGACATTGGTTGTGGTGGTGGTATTCTTTCCGAGTCCTTAGCTCGCTCTGGCGCACACGCAAAAGGTATTGATCTTTCTAAAAAGGCACTTCAAGTGGCTAAACTCCACGCTTTAGAAACCAGCACCTCTGTGGAGTATGAGCTGATTAGTGCAGAAGATCTTGCTGAGCAGGAACCGTCTAAATATGACGTGATTACTTGTATGGAAATGCTAGAACATGTCCCTGACCCTAGATCTATTGTCCAAGCATGTGCCAGGTTAGCTAAACCGGGAGCGACGCTCTTTTTTAGTACTCTCAATCGCAATCCCAAGTCCTATGTCATGGCTATTATAGGTGCGGAATACATCTTAAAATTGTTGCCACGTGGCACCCATGAATATGCAAAATTCATTAAACCATCTGAATTATCAGGGTTTATTCGAGAAGCGGGCTTAGAGGTTACCGATATGATGGGCCTGCATTTCAACCCCTTCCTAGATAAATATTCCTTAGGACCTAATGTGGATGTCAATTACATGTTCGCTGTTAAAAAGCCTCTTTAATCAATCATTCACATATGCACCCACAATTTAATAGTGTATTTTTTGATTTAGATGGCACTCTGGCAGATACCGCTCCAGATTTAGCGGCAGCTGCCAATAAAATGCTCATTGATCGTCAAATGCCTCCCTTGCCTATGCAAGTGATGCGCCACCTTGCCTCTTCAGGTGCCAGGGGAATGATTGATGCCGCGTTTGGTATTGGCCAAGATGACCCCACATTTAACGACCTCAAAGAAGAATTTTTAAGTAATTATGAGCAAGCAATCCATGTCCATACCGCCTTGTTTCCAGGAATGGATGCTTTACTCAATTTACTCGATGAGCATGCCATTCCTTGGGGAATTGTGACTAATAAACATGAGCGCTTTACCCTTCCTCTAGTTAAAAGCCTGGGCCTAGACCTAAGAACCAATGCCATTGTGAGTGGCGATACAACACCATTTGCCAAACCCCATCCCGCACCAATCCTTCTTGCTGTATCGCAAAAACAGGTACAAGCCTTAAACTCAGTCTATATTGGCGATGATTTAAGAGATATTCAGGCGGGTAAAGCAGCGGGCATGAAGACCATTGCAGCGGCTTATGGCTATTGTGGTGATCATCAACCTCCCGAGTCTTGGGAGGCTGATTTCATTGTTTATGAGCCTAAAGACCTTACTAGTATCCTTTTTATCTAATAAAAGTTAGAATAGTTGACCATCAATGTAAAGCTTTCATGGGACCGACTTGGTTTCGACGTGGATTGCGAAGCATGAAGGGCATACCGAGGACCCGTTATCTCGTAAATCAATGGGAATGTAATAACTGCAAACGACGAACGTTTC
>Ga0114960_10000816_pt1 | contig 25503 bp, 24 predicted proteins | sample C_130625_MF_Meta_FD_92637 | JGI IMG/M metagenome (GOLD analysis project Ga0114960, IMG submission 92637) | Freshwater microbial communities from Lake Croche, Canada to study carbon cycling - C_130625_MF_MetaG | ecosystem: Environmental > Aquatic > Freshwater > Lake | place: Lake Croche, Canada... | reverse complement strand
TTACCTCGGTGGTTTCCTTGTCAGCCTGCGCCAAATCGGTCGCAAGCAGCGCGTCACGACGCAGTATCCGAAGGAAAAGGCTCCCAAGCCGATCCGCGTTCACGGTCGTCACGTTCTCAATCGCTACGAAGACGGAATGGAAAAGTGCATCGGCTGCGAACTCTGCGCCGGTGTGTGCCCTGCGAAGTGCATCTTCGTTCGCGGCGCCGACAATCCGATCGACGAGCCGGTTTCTCCCGGTGAACGCTTTGGCTACATCTACGAGATCAACTATCTCCGTTGCATTCACTGTGATCTTTGTGTCGAAGCCTGCCCGACCGAAGCAATCACCGAGACCAAAATGTTCGAGTTCTCGTTCACGAACCGCGCCGACGCGATCTACACCAAGGCCGAACTCGTCGTCGATGACGACGGCATGCCGCAAAAGATGCCATGGGAAGACTGGCGAGAAGGCGAAGACACGCCAACCTCAGCCTGGATGCGGGCAACCTCACCTTCGGGTTCGGCGGCATTCGAAGGCGTCGTCGGTTGGTCTGGCGAACTTGGTTACGGCATCCGCGCCCCCGAAGCTGCGCAGGACATCAAAGACTCCATCGCAACGCCGCTCGACATGATCGACGAGCACGGTCACGGTCATGACGACCATGCACCGGGAACTCCAGAGCACGTCTCTCCCAGCCACGAAGCACATGATGATGACGAATGGGGCGGTGATCTCTGATCATGGAAACCGCCGTCTTTATCGTGAGCGCACTCATTGTGTTGGCCGGAGGTCTCGGGGTCGTCACCTCGCGCAATCCGGTGCACGCTGCACTCAGTCTTATTGCGACACTGTTCGGTATCGCCGTGCTCTTTCTTAACCTTGGTGCGCAATTGCTCGCCGTTGTACAGGTCATTGTGTACACCGGCGCCATCGTCGTGCTCATCCTCTTCGTCATGATGCTCCTGGGCGTTGACCGTGAGGAAGACCTCGACACAGAACCTTTGGTGGGCCAGCGTCTGCTCGCCGGACTCATCGGACTTCTGTTTCTTGGCGCGATTCTGGCGATCATCATCACCGGCAAAGACGCCATCGTCACCGGATCGCACTCGGTCACGAGCGCAATTTCGCTCACGGCGTCGAATATCTCGCAGATCGGCACCGCACTCTTCACTACCTATGTCTTCCCACTGGAAGTCACCGCTGGTCTTCTCACCATTGCGGTGGTCGGCGCCGTTGTGCTCTCGCGACGCCCTCGCGACCTCGAGCCCATCCCTGAGCCCGAATCAATGACGGATATGGGCGACGAACCACTCACCTCCATTCCCGAGGAAGGAGCGCACTGATGGGTTCAAACCTTTCCCTCGCGTACCTGATGCTCTCGGCGATTCTTTTTGTGATCGGCGGCGTCGGTGTTCTCATCCGTCGCAACCCGCTCGTCATGATCATGTGCGTCGAACTCATGCTCAACGCCGTGAACCTTTCCTTCGTGACGTTCGGAAAGATGCTCGATGACATCTCAGGTCAGATCATTGTGTTCTTCGTCATGGTCGTCGCCGCTGCAGAAGTTGTGGTTGGTCTCGCCCTCATCGTGGCGATGGCACGTCGTCGTCCCGGCGCTACCGCCGATGACCTTCGGACACTGAGGGGATAGGGGACATGGTCGGTCTTGTCTGGTTACTCCCTGCACTACCCCTCGCCGGGTTTTTGCTGCTGGTGTTCTTCGGTAAGCGAATTGGTGAGCCCCGCGCTGGCTGGATCGGCACAGGCGCAGTTGCGCTGTCGTTCGTCACCGCATGTCTCGTCTTTGTAGGGCTTTGGGGCGAACCCGAACACACCTACGAACTTTCTCTGTTCCAGTGGATTCCGGCTGGTCATTTCAACGTCGATATCGGCATCCTTCTTGATCCGTTGTCGATGGCAATGGTGTTGTTCATCACCGGCATCGCGTCGCTGATTCACCTGTACTCAATCGGGTACATGCACGGAGACAGCCGCTTCCCTCGCTTCTTCACGTATCTGAACCTGTTCGTGTTCTCGATGCTCGTGCTCGTGCTCGGCAACAACCTGGTGCTCACGTTCCTTGGCTGGGAAGGCGTGGGTGCATGTTCGTACTTCCTCATTGCTTTCTGGTTCGAGAAGGAAGAGAACGCAAGTGCAGGCAAGAAGGCCTTCATCACCAACCGTGTTGGTGACTGGGGCTTCATGATCGCCATCTTCATGACGTTCTTCGCATTCGGAACAGTCACATACACACAGTTCCTCCCGATGGCTCCAGGCCTTGCCCAGACCACCGCAACATTCATCGCACTGATGCTGTTTGTAGGCGCCATTGGTAAGTCGGCCCAGATTCCGCTCTTTATCTGGCTGCCCGACGCCATGGCGGGTCCCACACCTGTGTCGGCGCTTATCCACGCCGCCACGATGGTGACCGCGGGCGTCTACTTGCTCGTGCGCGTCAACCCGATCATCGCTGCTTCGGCGTCTTGGATCCCGTGGATGATCGCCATCGTCGGCTGCGCCACAGCATTCCTTGCCGCAACGATCGCGCTTGCACAGCAGGACATTAAAAAGGTCCTTGCCTATTCAACAGTCAGCCAGCTCGGCTACATGTTCCTGGCGATTGGTGTTGGTGGTTACAGCGCCGCCATCTTCCACATGATCACGCACGCGTTCTTCAAGGCGCTGCTTTTCCTTGGTGCCGGTTCTGTCATCCACGGCATGCACGATGAACAAGACATGCGGCGCATGGGTGCCTTGCGCAAAATCATGCCCGTCACTGCGGTCACGTTCATCATCGGCTGGCTGGCGATCGCTGGTGTTCCACCGTTCTCGGGCTTCTGGTCAAAGGACGACATCCTCGCTTACGCCTTGCATAAGAGTCCGATCCTCTACGTGTTCGGCCTCATTACTGCGCTGCTCACTGCGTTCTACATGAGCCGCCTTGTGTTCCGCGTCTTCTACGGCGATGCACGTTGGGGCGAATCGGCCGAAGGCGAACTCGCCAACCTCAACGCACACACTGCAACTGATGCTGTTGAATCTGGGGATCATGCCGATGCCCATGACGATGGCGATGCCCATGCAGGTAATGGCGCGGTGCATCCGCATGAATCGAAGTGGCCAATGTTGGTGCCGCTGATCGTCCTGGCGTTCTTCGCTGCAGTTGCTGGTGTCCTGAACCTTCCGTTCACTGAACACCTTGAGTTCCTCAATCGCTGGCTCGAACCAGTTGTCGGCGAGAACCAAGCGCATCTTTCTCTCGGTGGCGTTCAGCTGACAGTCGAACTTCTGATCTCGACCACGATCGCGCTGCTCGGGATCTTCGCCGCCTACATGGTGTATCTGAAGAAGAAGGTCGATCCTCGTCGTATCGAACTTCCGTTCTTCGCTAACGGTTGGTATATCGACCAAGGCATCACCGCATTCATGGGTGGCATTGGCCGCAAGGGCTTTGAACTCATCGCCATGTTCGACAAGGTGGTTATCGATGGTGCAGTCAATGGTGTCGGTCGAGCCACACGCGGTGGCGCTTCACGACTCCGTGCCATTGAGAACGGCTATGTGCGCTGGTACGCACTCATGATCGGCGTTGGCGCTGTTCTGATTGTCGCCTTCGTGATGACGCAGGTGAGCTTCTGATGAGCGCTTCACTTCTTTCCACGGTGTTCGCCTCGGAGGGCGCAGTGTCGTTCCCGATTCTTCCTGCGCTGGTGTTCGTTCCGCTGATTGGCGCAATCCTCATTGCGATCATGCCGAGTTCCCGTCCGGAACTTGCACGTCAGATGGCGATTCTCACTGCGCTACTCACGGGGATTCTCAGCATTGCGCTGTTGGTTGAGTTCAAAACCAACGACGCAGGTTTCCAGTTTGTGGTTCAGCAGACCTGGGTGCAGTCGCTCGACATCAAGTTCTTCCTTGGCGTCGACGGCATCTCACTTTTCCTTGTCGTACTCACCGGCATCTTGTTCCCGATTGCGCTCTTCGCAGCCAAACCCGAACACAGCCCCAAGGGGTACTACGCATGGCTGACCCTCCTTATGGCGGGCTGCATGGGAGCGTTCCTTTCGCTCGATCTCTTCCTCTTCTTCTTGATGTTCGAGATCACGCTTGTGCCGCTCTACATGCTCATCGGCAAATGGGGCCACGGCCGCCGCGTCTACGCGGCAACGAAGTTCTTCCTTTACACAATGCTGGGGTCAGCGTTCATGCTGGTCTCAATCGTCACGCTTGCGGTTCTCGCTGGTGCCGGCGACAAGGGTGGCGTGTCGTTCGACTTCACCAAGATCATTGCCACCGACAACCTCGCCACCAGCACCGGTCGATGGCTGTTCCTTGGCATGGCAATCGCGTTCGCAGTGAAGGTGCCGTCCTTCCCGTTCCATACGTGGTTGCCCGATGCACATACTGAAGCGCCAACCGCAGGCTCAATCGATCTTGCCGGCATCTTGCTCAAACTCGGGACCTACGGTTTCCTCCGTTACGGACTCGAGCTTTTCCCCGAGGCAACGGTGTGGTTCGCGCCAGTGATGCTCACCTTGGCCACGATTGGTGTGGTCTACGGCGGCATCGTTGCGGCCATGCAGCGCAACCTCAAACGACTCGTTGCGTATTCATCTGTGGCTCACATGGGCTTTGCGCTCATGGGTCTGTTCGCGCTGAACGTCGAGGGCATCGAAGGTTCCGTGCTTCAGATGGTGAACCACGGCATCACAACTGGTGCGTTGTTCATCCTCCTTGGCTTCCTCTACACACGTCGTCACACCTACGAGATTTCGCAACTCAAGGGCATCGGGAAGGTTGCGCCAATCTTTGCGGGCGTCTTCACCCTCGTAATGCTTGCGTCAATCGGTGTGCCTGGCTTGAACGGTTTCGTCGGCGAATTCCTCGTCCTACTCGGCACGTTCGTCGCTCACCGTTGGTGGGCTGTTATTGCTGCCACCGGCGTCATCATCGCTGCGCTCTATCTACTTTGGGCCTACCAGCGTGTCTTCCAAGGCGAACCCGACGAAGCCAACAAGAACTTTCCGGATCTCAAAATCTCCGAGAAGCTCGTCATGGTTCCGCTCGTTGGTCTCATCATTTTCCTCGGCATCTACCCGAAGCCAGTTCTCGATCGCATTGCTCCTTCCGTCAAGCGTGTTGTGACTCGCCTTGAAGTTCAGGTCGACGGGTTCCACGAACCGGTAACTCGCAATGGCGCGGATCTCCTTCACATCACCGAGGGATCGCACGCCATGACCGGTGAACATGCACTTGGTGTGGCCACGAACGGAAAGGGAGCGAACCAGTGATCGCGTCTCTTTTCGCTCAGGTCGATCCGAGCATGCTCCGCGGTGGCGATGTCACCTCAGGCGCACTCGATACCGGAATCGTGCACGTCGCTGGTCCGTCAATCGACTGGCTCGCACTTCTTCCGCTGCTCATTTTGTTAGTGGGTGGGCTGCTTACTCTTACGTTCTCTTCATTCCTGAAGACGCGTGCGCCGAAGAGTCTCTTCACCTGGACCACTGTCGCCATCGCTGTTGCCGCGGCGATCAGCGTCGTGCCGATGTGGGCACGCGTTCAGGGCTGGGGCTCAGTGCTGTGGTGGAACCTCGATCAAGCTCATACCGGCCCGTTCAGTACGGCTGGGGGAGCGGTCGGAATCGACGGCTTCTCGCTTTTCATCACCGTGGTGTTGTGTGCAGGTGTGGTGTTGGCGGCGTTGTTGGCCGACGGATTCCTGCGTCGCGAGTCCATGGAAGGACCCGAGTTCTACGTCCTTGTGCTGCTGTCAGCGGTTGGTGGCGTCATCATGGCGATGTCGAACGATCTGATCGTTCTCTTCATTGGCCTCGAAACGCTTTCCATTGCTGTCTATGTGCTTGCCGGCATGAACCTTCGTCGGGTGCAATCGCAAGAGTCCGGGATGAAGTACTTCATCCTTGGTGCGTTCTCCTCAGCGTTCCTTCTGTACGGCATCGCAATGCTCTACGGCGCAACGGGTTCAACCAACTTCGTCGACATCCGTGACTTCATGTCCGCAGTCGTTCCGATCCATAACGGTCTGCTTCTTATTGGACTCGTTCTGGTTCTTGTCGGATTGGCGTTCAAGATTTCTGCAGTGCCGTTCCATGCTTGGAGTCCCGACGTCTACGACGGCGCACCAACGCCGTCAACAGCATGGATGGCTTCTGGCGTGAAGGCAGCAGCAGTCGCCGGACTCGTCCGTGTCTTCATGCTGACGTTCTCGAACTATTCGTCGACATGGAAGCCAATTGTTTACGTGCTGGCGATCCTCTCGATGGTCGTGGGCGCTGCGCTCGCAATTGTTCAGAGCAACGTCAAGCGCATGCTGGCGTACTCCTCAATCAGCCACGCCGGCTTCATCCTCATGGCTATTCAGGCAAACAGCGCGAACGGCGTTACTGCTGCGGCCTTCTATGTGGCCGTATACACCTTCATGGTCGCTGGTTCATTCGGTGTGGCCACGATCGTTGGCCGTAAGGGCGACGGAAACCACCAGCTCTCGGACTACAAGGGGCTCGTTCGTTCGAACCCTTGGCTTGCCGGTTCCTTCATCGTCATGCTTCTGGCTCAGGCCGGTGTTCCGTTCACCGCCGGTTTCTTTGCCAAGTTCCTTGCGATTACCGCTGCGGCCGATGCTCATGCGGTTCCGCTCGCGATCATCGCAATGGTTTCGGCCGTCATTTCGGCCTTCCTGTATCTCCGCATCATCGTGGCCATGTTCATGTCCGGTGGCGACGATGGCACCGAGGATGTCGTCGATCGTTCGAACCGGCTCCGTGTGCCATTTGCTGCTGGATTGGCCATCGGAATCTGTGTTGTCGTGACTATCGGCTACGGAATTTTCCCCGATCTTTTGCTACACCCCGCTCGCAACGCCACACCAGCAGCGGTCCAGTATGAACGCCCCACTGACTCGCTCAACCTCGGCGCGGCCGGATCCTCAACTGGGTCCACCACCGCCGGTCGTTGATCGCCAAAGATTAAAGCGCTCTCTTTATGCCACAAGGATTTCATGCCGTGTTCGGCCCTTCTGTAGTGTCCGGGAACGATGACTGAGTACTCCGATTTCGTCAGGCAGTACCTCACCGTCGTTATTTTCGCGGGCGTTGGTATCGGTCTCGGTGCCGGCCTCCTCGCGATCGGCAAAATCTTCCGACCCACGCGTCCTCAAGAGCAGAAGTATCTGGTCTACGAATCCGGTGTTGATCCGGTTGGAACCGGCTGGTCGCAGAGCCAAATTCGCTATTACATCTATGCCCTTCTCTTCGTCATGTTCGACGTCGAAGCGGTGTTCATGTTCCCCTGGGCCACACAACTCGAGACCTACGGTGTCTTCGGCTTGGTCGAGATGCTGATATTCGTTGCGATCCTGGCCCTCGGCCTTGTGTACGCCTGGCGTAAGAAGGTGCTCCGATGGGCCTAGTTGAAAGCGGCAAGCTGCCTCAGCCGCTCGCCAAACTCCTCAATATTTCGCGGAAGTACTCCATTTGGGCCTACCAGTGGGGTCTTGCGTGCTGCGCGATCGAGATGGGTGCGGCCTTCGCTTCGCCTCGTTACGACGTGATGCGTCTTGGCGTCATCCCGTTTCCGGCCAGCCCGCGCCAAGCCGACCTTGTGGTCATCGCTGGCACGGTCACCGACAAGCTCGCTCCGGCAGTTGTTCGCCTCTACGAACAGATGCCCGACCCCAAGTACGTCATCTCCATGGGATCCTGCGCCAACTGCGGCGGTCCTTACTGGGACAGCTATTCGGTCACCAAGGGTGTCGATCAGTTGATTCCCGTCGACGTCTACGTTCCCGGTTGCCCTCCACGTCCCGAGGCATTGCTCGAAGGAATCATCCTTCTGCAAGAACGCATTGCGCACGAGGACATGGCTGAGCGTTGGAAGGGTGAGCCAATTGTCGTCGGCTGACACTGAAACTCCTGAAGCGACAGCGCCCGAAATCGACGAGGCGCGCGAGGCCGTTCTGGCCGACATCACTGCTCGCCTTGGCGACGGTGTTGTTGGTTCGCATATTCGACCCGGCGACGATCTCTGGATTCGCGTCGATCGGGCCAATTGGGTTGCCGCTGCCGAAGCAGCCAAAGCAATGGGCTACCGCTTCTTCGATTTCCTTTCTGCAATCGACTGGCTTCCTTCGCCATTCGGTCGCGACATGGACTCACAAGAAGACCGCATTGTTTCCGGCACGCCTGCAAAGGAACCAGAGGCAATGGTGCAGGGCTACGCCGGTGGCGAAACCCGCTTTCAGCTTCTTGCGCGCGTCTACTCAATTAGTGCCGGAATGGGAATCACGTTCAAGTGCGACCTTCCTGACGACGATCTCACCGCCGCCACATGGACGAATGTTTACGCCGGCGCCAACTGGCACGAACGTGAAGCCCGCGAAATGTTTGGTTTCTCCTTCGACGGACACCCGAACATGATCAACCTGTATTTGCCGGCTGATTTTGTGGGGCATCCTCTTCGTAAGGACTTTCCGCTGCTGGCTCGTCGGGTTCGCCCGTGGCCTGGCATCGTTGATGTCGAACCAATGCCTGGTGTTGCCGATGAGGAAGGAGAGGGTGAATGACCGCCATTAGCGATCCGCAATCAGTTGCTGCTCTCGCCGCCGACGCTGTTGATAATCGCGTCAATCTCGATTTCGAAACCGAGGGCATGACCCTCAACATGGGACCGCAGCATCCCGCCACGCATGGCACGCTGCGCATCATCGCTCGCCTCGATGGCGAACAGGTCATCTCGGCCGAACCGATGTGCGGTTACATGCATCGTGGTTACGAAAAACTCACCGAGGTTCGTACTTACCCGCAGATCAATGCGCTCATCAACCGCATCGACTGGCTCGGAAGTTTCGCGAACGAGGTGCCATTCATCCTCGCCGCCGAAAAGCTCATGGGCGTTGAAGCACCACCTCGTGCGCAATGGATCCGAACCATCCTGTTTGAAATGTCGCGAATCGCGAACATCTCTCTCTTCCTTGGCGACTTTGGTTTGCAGCTCGGCGGCATGACCGCTGGCTTCTACGCATTCCGCGATCGCGAATGGGTGCTGAACCAGATCGAGTCAGCAACCGGTGGACGTTTCCACCCGAACTTCGATCGCATCGGTGGCCTCAAGGACGATCTTCCGAAGGGATGGATCGAGTCCTCGCACATCGCAATGGACAAACTCCTTGCCTTCTGCGACGAGTTGGAAGACCTTCTCGTCGGCAACGAAATCTTCCAGGGCCGTACTCGCGGTATCGGCGTTATCCCCGCCGACATCGCGCTTTCCTACGGTCTTTCCGGAGCCAACCTTCGTGCCTCTGGTGTCGACTGGGATCTTCGCCGCGACAACTGTCCTCCCGGACTTGTCTATGACAAGGCCGACTGGAAGGTCTGGACCCATCCCGACGGCGACTGTTTCGCTCGTACCTGGGTCCGACTCCAAGAAACTCGCGAAGCAGCAAAGATCGTCAAGCAACTTCTCGACACCATTCCGAGTGGTCCGGTTATGGCCAAGGTCCCGCGCATCATCAAGGTGCCCGAGGGCGAGGCCTACGTCGCCACCGAGAATCCTCTCGGCGAAATGGGTTACTACGTCGTGTCGAAGGGCGATCTTGTTCCGTTCCGGGTCAAGATCCGTTCGGCCTCGTTCAACAACATTTCCATCGTGCCTTGGGTGGCCCGGGGCGCATACGTTCCCGACCTCATCTCGATTCTCGGCAGCCTCTATTTCATTTTGGGTGACATCGACCGATGACGCTTCTTCTCGCTTCGTTCGCGCCGCCGTATTGGCTTTCGACCCTTATCAAGGTTCTTGTTATCAGCGCGGTCGTTCCCACCACTGCACTCATTCTCGGCATGGTCTTCTTGTTCAAGATCATGTCGTGGATGCAAAGCCGTCTTGGTCCGCAAGAAGCTGGCCCGCGCGGAACGCTTCAGTTGCTGGCTGACGGCGTGAAGTTTCTTCAGAAGGAAGACATTGCCCCGAACGGCGCCGATCTTTGGGTCTTCAAGGTCGCACCGCTTGTGGTGCTCATGTCCACTCTTCTTCTCTATGTCGCGCTTCCGGCTTCGATGCACCTTGTGGTCGCCGACCTTGATGTCGGCGTGTTCTTCGTGCTCGCGATTTCATCGCTTTCAGTTATCGGCGTTCTGATGGCAGGCTGGGCCTCGGCCAGCAAGTACTCGCTCATGGGTGCGCTCCGCGCTGCGGGCCAGCTCATCGCCTACGAACTTCCGATGGTGCTCGCCGTCATCGGTGTCGTCATTCAGGCCGGAACGATGAGCCTGAACGGCATCGTTCTCGCCCAAAATAATGGTTCCATCTTCGGTTGGGGCGGCATCGGATTCCCCTACATCCTCACGCAGTTCGTTGGCTTCTTTATCTTCATCGCTGCGGTGCAGGCCGAACTCACGCAGCCTCCGTTCGATATGCCAGTCGCCGAATCCGAAATTGTTTCTGGTTACCAGGTGGAATACACCGGTTTCCGGTTCCTCATCTTCTTCTTGGCCGAATTTGCGACAGCGTTCGCCTTTGCCGCTATTGCCGCAGTGTTGTTCCTCGGCGGTTGGGCCGTTCCGTGGCTTCCCACTTCGAGCGACTGGTACTACGTACTTGGCCCAATCGTGTTGTTCGCCAAGGTGATGATGGTTGCATTCATCATCTTCTGGGTGCGATTCACCTACCCACGTTTCCGTGAAGATCAACTCCAGAGCCTTGCCTGGAAGGTCCTCATCCCATTGGCTCTCGTGAACATTGTCGTCACGGCTGTGCTGAAGGTCGTGCTCTGATGCCCCCTAAGCCCAAGGTTCCAGGTCTCATTAAGGGTCTCGGCGTCACGTTCGGCGAGATGGTCAAGACTCTCAAAGACGGACCGCAGACCACGCGCTACCCGCACGAGCGAGAAGAAGTTGCTCCGCGTGCCCGTGGTGTCATCGCGCTTCATGAAGAGAACTGCACGTCGTGCATGTTGTGCGCGCGCGAGTGCCCCGATTGGTGCATCTTCATCGAGGCACACAAGTACCTCGCACCGCCTCGACGCGAAGGCGGCAAACCGCGTCAGAAGAACGAACTCGATCGTTTCGACATCGACTTCTCACTCTGCATGTACTGCGGCATCTGCGTCGAGGTTTGCCCGTTCGATGCGCTCTTCTGGAGCCCCGAGCACGAGTACTCCGAAATCCGAATCGCCGACCTTCTTCACGACAAGAGCCGTCTCGATCAGTGGATGCAAACGGTTCCCGATTTCGAGCCGTACGAAGCAGGCTCCGACGCCAAGGTCAAGAAGGTGCCGCGCTGATGCTCGCCCTGCTTGTCGCTCAAAACATCGCGTTCTACATCATCGCTGCGCTGATGGTGGTTGGTGCGATTCGTGTCGTCACCACCAAGAACGTCATGCACGCCGCACTGTGGCTGGTGCTCGTCCTTTCCGGCGCTGCGGCTCAGTACATCTTGCTCGCCGCAGAATTTGTCGCCATTACGCAGGTGCTTGTTTACCTCGGCGCCATCATCGTTTTGTTCTTGTTCGGCGTCATGCTTACCCGAGCAAAGACCGGCAATGACGAGGACCTCGATAACAAGAAGTCAGCGAAACTTATCGGCGCTGGCATTGGTGTTCTCTTGCTCGGGCTCATGAGCTACTCACTCATCGACGGATTCAAGGACACCGAATTTGGCAACCTCATGGTGCAGCGCACCGCCGAGGTGAGCGATTCCATCTTCTCGACCTACCTGCTCCCGTTTGAGGTGCTGTCGATGCTTCTGCTCGCTGCGCTCATCGGCGCCATCGTGATTGCGAGGCGTGACTGATGTTTCTCAACCAGTTCCTTCTCCTTGCCGCAATCCTCTTTTGCATCGGCGTCTACGGAGTTCTCGCTCGCAAGAACGGTGTTCTCGTTCTCATGTCGATCGAACTCATCCTCAACGCGGTGAACATCAACCTTGTTGCGTTTGGCGCCTACTGGCACGTGAACGACATGGCCAACGTTTCCGGCCAGGTGTTTGCCCTCTTCGTTATCGCCGTTGCTGCTGCCGAGGTTGGCGTCGGCCTCGCGCTCGTATTGCTCATCTACCGGAACCGACAAAGCATCGACATTGATGATGTCGACATGCTGAGGGGCTGATCGTCGTGTTCAACATGATCGACAAGGTCTGGATCATCCCCGCCCTCATGGCGGCGTCGTTCCTGGTCATCCTTTTCTTTGGCAAGCGCTGGGGTACTCGAGCCACCGCGGGCATTGGTATCGCGGCAGTCTCGATCTGTCTCCTGCTTTCCGTCATCGTCGCTGGCAACTGGATCAGTCGCGTCAATCACCCGCCGACTGGTGCCGCGCTTGCAGCCGATGTCATCGCCGCCAACGGTCTTACCCCGCAGACCGGCGAAACGATTGGCCAAGAAGTCAACGCTGTAACCAAAGACTCTGGCGAAACGATGACGACCGAGTCGCACTCCGCTTCGACAACTGAAGCAACCGCGACTGAAGGCCACGGCACTGAAGCAACTGCTTCTGAACACGGCGGCGAGCACGAATCAGTTCCGCCGGTTGTGCGCACCGTCACGTGGTTCCAAATCGGTGGCATGCAATTCGAGATGGGCACCCTCGTCGACGGCCTTGCCGCGATGATGCTCATCACCGTCTGCATCATTTCGTTGCTCGTGCACATCTACTCAACTGAGTACCTGCATGGCGATGTGCGCTTCACGCACTACTACGCCTTCCTTTCCCTCTTCACTGCATCAATGCTCTTCTACGTGCTCAGCTCGAACACGTTGCAGATGCTGATGGGCTGGGAGCTAGTGGGCGTCTGTTCGTTCGGACTCATTGGCCATTGGTGGGAAGAAAAGAAGAACACCGATGCTGCCCTCAAGGCGTTCCTCACCAACCGCGTTGGTGATATCGGCCTGATTCTCGGTGTCATCATCACGTTCTTCGCCGCCGGTGGTACCAGCTTCAACGTTCTTCACATCAACGAGTACGCGCTTTCACATAGCGCCAACACCACGCTGCTGCTTGTCGGCGCACTGTGCTTGTTTGGTGGCGTTACCTCGAAGTCGGGCCAGTTCCCGCTGCACACTTGGCTTCCCGACGCCATGGCTGGTCCTACTCCGGTGTCCGCTCTCATCCACGCCGCGACCATGGTTGTCGCTGGCGTGTATTTGATTGCTCGTCTTTACGGCGTGTTCTTCTCCGGTCTTGCAATCGGAAGCAGCACGTTTCATTACGTCGCCTTCATCGGCGGCTTCACGACCATCATCGGCGGTCTGCTCGCATTCGTTCAGACCGACCTCAAGAAGGTGCTGGCGTACTCGACCATTTCGCAGCTCGGCTACATGGTCATGGCCCTCGGTGTCGGCGCTTGGACTGCTGGCGTATTCCACCTCTTCACGCATGCGTTCTTCAAGGCGTGTCTGTTCCTTGGCGCCGGTTCAGTGAGCCACGCATGTCACCACACCTTCGACATGCGCGAGATGGGCGGTCTTCGCAAGAAGATGCCAGTGACCCATGCAACCTTCCTCATTGCGACGCTTGCTCTTGCAGGCATCTTCCCGCTCGCGGGTTTCTGGTCGAAGGACGAAATTCTCGCTGGTGCAGCAAACGGTCAACAGAACGCTTACACGATCATGTTGATCTTCGGCCTCATCACCGCATTCCTCACCGCCGCCTACATGGGCCGTGCCTATTGGCTCACGTTCTGGGGCGAGTATCGCGGTCATGCGAAGCCACACGAATCGCCCAAGGTCATCACCGTTCCGCTCATCATCCTCGCTGGATGTGCAGTGGTGTTCGGCTTTACGAACTTCCCGGGCAACTTCTTTGGCATCAAGCTTCCGAGCGGTGTCACGACGCGCTTCGAGCACTTCGTCGAACCGACCTTTGCCTTCCCGCCGTTGCAGCACGCCGAGTTCACTCCGTGGCTTGCCGTTGTCTCGACAATTCTCGCGGCGACTGGTTTGTTCATCGCGTATCAGTACTACGAGAAGAATCGTGGTCCGCATGGTCTGACCTCACGCAACAAGGTCGCTCACGCCGGTTACACGTTCCTCGAAAACAAGTACTACCTCGACGATCTCTACACAGGCGTTATCGCCGGCAGCACCAAGGGCCCCATTGCCCGTGCCGCCAACTGGTTGAACCAGAACATCCTTGATGGTGTTATCAACGGCATCGGTTTCGGCGCTCGCAAGATCGCCGGCGTCGTCTATGTCTTTGGTGATCAGCTCATCATCGATGGAGCAGTGAACGGATCAGGTCGCGGTTCTGAAGGAGCAGGTCAACTGCTTCGCAAGATCCAGACTGGCAAGGTCCAGCAATACGCCTCGATCCTCTTTGCCGGCGCGGTAGTCCTCGCCGGTGTACTCGTGTTCGTCGTCTAGGAGCCCAGGACAATTCGATGAAAGATTTCCTGAACAGTTGGGGTATCAGCCTGATGGTGTTCGGCCCACTCGTGGGTGCGCTTGCCATGTTGGTCGTGCCCAAGGCCAAAGAGCAGTTCCACAAGGTCGTCGCGCTTGCGACAAGCCTCGTGGTGGGGTTCATCGGCATCTTGCTAATGACCAACTTCGACTACGACGCGAGCGGTCATCTGCAGTTCGTTGTTGATAAGGCATGGATCCCAATCATCAACAGTCGCTACATCGTGGGCATCGATGGCATCTCACTACCGATGATCGCCCTCGCGTTGCTGATCGTTCCGCTTTGCATCATCTATTCCTGGAAGCATTTCCCGGAACCGAAGAATCCCAAGGCGTTCCTCATCCTTATCCTCATCCTCGAAACCGGCATGCTCGGTTCGTTCGTTGCGCAGGATCTCATCCTGTTCTTCGTCTTCTTCGAGGTTGTCCTTCTGCCGATGTACTTCATGATCGGTGTGTGGGGCGGCGAAAAGCGTCAGTACGCATCGCTCAAGTTCTTCCTCTACACGTTGTTCGGTTCGGCGCTCATGATCGTCGCCTTCCTGTCGCTGTATTTCCTCTCCGACAAGATTCCGGTCAACGGCGAAATGATGCACTCGTTCGACATGCGAATCCTTCCGGAACTCGCAACGGGCATTTCCACCGGTGCTGCGCTGTTCATTTTCGGCGGCATGTTCATGGGCTTTGGCATCAAGGTCCCGATGTTCCCGTTCCACACCTGGTTGCCTGATGCCCATACGCAGGCCCCAACGGTTGGTTCGGTCATCCTTGCTGCGGTGCTTCTGAAGCTCGGCACCTACGGATTCATCCGTATCGCTATCCCGATCCTTCCGGGTGCAGCCGAGAAGTGGGCACCGTTCATCGGCCTGCTCGCCGTTATCGGCATCATCTACGGAGCGCTGTGCTGTTTGGCGCAGACCGACATGAAGCGCCTCATTGCGTTCTCATCGGTCTCGCATATGGGCTTCGTGATGCTCGGCATTGCCACGCTCACCACCTTCGGTTTCCAAGCCGCAATCTTCGGCATGGTTGCCCACGGTCTCATCACGGGCATGCTCTTCTTCGTCGCTGGATCGACCAAGGACCGCTACCACACCCTCGACATCTCACGACTGGGCGGCATGCTCAAGTCGATGCCGCATATGGGTTGGATCCTTGGCTTCTCCGTCATGGCGTCGCTTGGGCTTCCGGGCCTTGCCGGATTCTGGGGCGAATTCCCCGCAATCTTGTCGGCCTACGACCCAGGTGTTGGTCTGAACGTTGCGTTCTTCCGTGTGCTCATGGTCATCGCTGCAGTTGGCACGGTCTTGGCCGCCGCCTACCTGCTTTGGATGTATCAGCGTGTCGGCTTCGGTGTTCCGACAAAGGAATTCGAAGACGATCCGCACCTGCACGACGTCACGTTCACCGAATGGTTGGCGTGGACCCCGATGCTCATCCTCATCGTTGTGCTTGGTTTCATGCCCAACATCATCTTCAAGGTCACCGACGGTGCGGTTTCTCACACCATCGCGATCGTGAACGGGCTCGGAGGCTGATCCGTTGCTCGCCCAGTTGCTGACCTTCGCCTGGAGCGCTCCTAGCGTCGACTACCACGCTCTTGCGCCCGAAATCATCGTGGCCGCGACCATCGTGGTGTTGATCGTGCTCGACGCGTTCACAGGCGAGCGCTCACGTTGGGCGTCATCGTCGATTGCTGGTATCGGTTTGCTTCTTGCGCTGATCCCGATCGCCACACTTGCCTACGACGGTGTTGATCGCGTCATGTTCGGCGGCGGTTTTGTTGTCGACAATTACGCACTCATCCTGCAGGCGTTGTTTGTCGTCGCCGGATACATCGTGATTCTGCTTTCGACGAACTACATCGCCGAAGGCGATTACTACGAGGGCGAGTACTACACGCTCTTGCTTTCTTCAGTGCTCGGCATGATGGTCATGGCGTCTGCTCGTGACCTCATCAGCATCTTCATCGCCCTCGAGCTTGTTTCCATCCCGGCCTACATGTTGGCTGCTTGGCGCAAGCGAGATCAGAAGAGCAACGAAGCCGGTTTGAAGTACTACCTCATGGGTGTTTTCGCCTCGGCGATTCTGCTTTACGGCATGTCGCTCATCTTCGGCATCACCGGCTCCACCTTGCTGGTGAACATCGGTGCCGATCTCGGTTCGTACATTTCCTCGCAGCCAATCATCACGCTCGGCATCGTGTTCGTGCTTATCGGCTTTGCCTTCAAGGTGTCGGCCGTTCCGTTCCATCAGTGGGCGCCCGATACCTACGAAGGTGCACCCACACCGGTCACGTCGTTCCTTGCGGTCGCTTCGAAGGCAGCAGGATTCGTTGCCATCCTCAACGTGCTCTTTATTGGCTTCTACGGCCGTCACGATGTGTGGGAACCGCTCATGTGGGCGCTTGCCGCGCTTTCCATGACCGTGGGAAATCTCATCGCCCTCCGTCAGGCCAACGTCGTGCGCATGCTGGCCTACTCGGGCATCGCTCAGGCTGGTTACATCCTGGCTCCGCTGGCCGTTGCTGGAGCCACGCTGGGAACTGGTAGCGAAGCACTCCGTTCCATCGTTGTGTACCTGCTCATCTACGCCGGCATGAACCTTGGCGCATTCGCAGTTGTGCTTGCGGTCTCTCGCAAGACTCGCTCCGGTGACATCAAGAGCTTTGGTGGTCTGTTCTCTTACGCCCCCACGCTCACGGTGTGCATGACAATTTTCCTCTTTTCCCTCGCAGGTATTCCTCCTGCAGCGGGCTGGTTTGCCAAGCTCTCGATCTTCAGTTCGTTAGCTTCAGCCGGAACCGCATCGGGTTATGTGCTCGCGGTCATTGTTGGTCTGAACTCGGTGATCGCGTTTGGTTACTACGGCCGTCTCATCCGCGTGATGTGGATGGACGAAGCCCCCGACGGCGATCGCACGCCGATCAAGGTGCCGGCATCGCTGTCGTTCGCGCTCATCATCACCGTGGCCGTCACGCTTGTGTGGGGTGTCTTCCCCGGAGCGCTTACGCACTTCACCGACCAGGTCACGCTTTTCTCGCTGCTGCGCTGATCACACATGTCCGACGAGTTCCGATCTCGGTTCCCGGTCGGAACAACGATGTCCTTTGCGCAGTACATGGACATTGCGCTCTATGACGAGTCGATCGGTTTCTACGCGACCTCTGGCCGTGCTGGTCGTCGAGGCGATTTCTTAACCAGTCCCGAAGTCGGTCCCTTGTTTGGCGCATTGATAGCGCGCCGGCTCGACGAGGAATGGTTCGCGCTCGGTTCACCCGAAACGTTTGTGGCCGTCGAGTTCGGTGCGGGGCCAGGAACGCTGGCGCGATCCATTGCGTTCGCATCGCCCGAGTGCAGCCCGGCGCTTCGCTACCTGATGGTGGAACGTTCCGCCGAACAGCGAGCACTGCATGCAGAGCACCTTGATGGATGGATGGGAGACCTCGACGCAGCGGGTGTCGACACGTTCGTGCGTGGCGCTGGGCCGGGCCCACAGTTCGCTTCAAGCGCACTTGCACCATATGGAATTACTGGCGTGGTTTTGGCCAACGAACTGCTCGACAATCTCGCCTTCGACATCGTTCGCCACGATGGCGCAGGGAATTTCGAGCGACTCGATGTGCATCAGGCCGAAGAAGGTCTTGAGTTTGTGGTTGCTCCCACCGAAGTGCCTACGTCGCTTGCCCCAGTGTTGGCATCGGCTGCCGTGGGGGAGTGGATGCCGCTGCAGGAACGCGCAGTGCAGTGGGTCATGGCAGCGATCGACCGTCTCGAACGCGGTGTCGTCATTGCAATCGACTACGGGGCATCGACTGCACAAATTGCCGCACGACCAGAAATGGGATGGTTACGAACCTTCGTTGGACAAGAGCGCGGCGGTCATCCCCTTGACGCTCCCGGAAGTTGCGACATCACCACCGATGTTGCGGTCGATCAACTTGCGATCGCAGCTCGACCAACGGTGGTGACGACACAACGACAGTTCCTCGAACGCTTAGGGATTGCTCAACTCGTCGACGAGGGCCGTCAGGTTTGGACAGCAAAAGCAGCGGCCCCTGATGTTGAGGCGCTGCGAGCCCGCAGTCGAATCGGTGAGGCCGAAGCATTGCTTGAATCCGAGGGACTTGGGGACTTCATCGTTCTCGAATGGACGGTTTGAACTTCGGCTTCACTGCATCGCGTTGAACGCCGACTTTCGGTGAATCGTGCTCTCGCTAGTGCGCATTCGCGTTCATTGGACCCGCACTGGCCGAATCCGCCTCGTGTCCGCCTTGCTGGCGACGCCAATATGTCACGAGGATGACCGTGCTTTCGACGATGACAATTGTGGGAATGACGTATCGCAGTGAGGCCTGAACTCCGGACATGCCATTGAAGAAAACTGCTGCTCCCAGTGACACCGTGGCGGCGACGACGGCAGACACTGCTGCCGTGGGCCGCAGAAGGCCTATCGATGCCAAACAAATGAGTCCGATGAGCCACCACCACCCAAAGTTCGGGAGGAGATCAACTCGTGCAAGATCAACAAAAGTTCCGCGAGTAACAAGATTGGCGAACGTGGGGACTCTGATCGCTGTGTAGGAGTACGACACGTAGCCATCGGCGTCGTAGGAAAACCGCGGAGCCAGGGAGAATGCGCCGATGGTGGAAAACCGGATCGCAAGACCGATCCCACCAAGGATGCCTAGTGACGTCGACACGATTGATGATCGACGAAGCCCAATAGGTGCTGCGGCACCGAGAAGCAAAAGCAGCGCGATGGCAGCGGTCTGCCATCGGAGTAAATACGCAGGCGTTCCGAGGTAGAGATCACTTGGAAGCGCCTCGCGCTGTTGGTAGCCGAGGTAGGTCGATCCGACAACAGCAAACAGGCCGATGAACCAAGCAACGTGCGCTCCGCGGCGTGGAAGGAGAAGTCGGCCGATTGAAGCAGCGAGGACGATGATCCACAGAACGCCCATTCGCAGGTTGATTGGAACTGGTCCAACCAACTGATTCGACGAAATGAGCGAGACCGTCGACCACATCACACATGTCGCTAACGCAACGAGTCCGACCCAGCGCATTCCTCCTTCAATATCGGCGACAACATCTGATCCGAAACGTTGTGCGACGCCATTTCGCGCGAAATCAATGTCATCCGCGAATCGTTGTGTGCGACTTTGCCCGAAATCTTCTGCATCGAGCGCGTCGAGCATTTCGTCGCCATAGCGAGAACGGAATGATGGTGAATAGACACGCAGGAGCGCGCGCCGCCGCCGAGTTTTCATTAAAGGATCCCCATCGTGGTCGGCCGGATTCCGAACTCGCCGAAGCTGGTTTTGCGGAGCCTGGTCTCGGCGACTGCGGTCATCATCTGCATTTCGTTGAGGTTCGACTCAAGTTCTGAATGACCCTTCGGAGTGAGGCGGTAATAGGTGCGCTCGCGACCATCAACCGTTTCACGATGATCGACTTCGATTAGCCCGTCGCTCTCGAGTCGATCGATCGTGCGATAGAGGGCTCCGACGCGTACGTCGACTGTTTCCTCAGAAAGCTCGCTGATTGATTTGAGGATTCCGTAGCCATGATGGGGGCCGCTGGCGAGGACGGACAAAGTCCAGAACGCTGTCGTTGAGATACTCACGAAATGAGACTATAGTTCGAACTCGTGGCGCGAAATCAAGAATCTGAAACCTCAGCGGCGGACTTGGGACGTTCGAAGAATCGTCGAGACTCCCGGTCACGACGGCAACGGGTCCCGACCTACGTTTTGGTTCTAGTACTTGTAGGGAACTTTTTGTTGGCTGCAGTTCTCTACGTTTCGTTCGGTCATTCGGCGAGCGGATCTGCCGTCACGAACGATTCTGCTGTTTTTGTTCTTCCGCCAACTGATGCGCGTGATGTGTTCCTCGTAGGAGAGTCCACGCAAGTCGGGTTCAACGCCTATGAGTTTTTCTATACAACGCCTGATGGCGAGGCACTCATGCTTACGCGTCGTTGGTATGACAAGGTCACTGCTCCAAATCTGCCCGCAACCCAGTCATTAGGACTCCCGCCGGGCACGCCATTTCGTGAAATCAATGTTGAGGGGCTGACTCGACCGGTTGCGACGTGCATGGGGATCGGCTCACTGGAACTGACAGGACCGACTCAGGCGACCATTCCTCCTGGAAGCTTTCTCATCGGTAATGGCCCGATGCTTCTCAGTCCGCCGATCGGGGGAGTGGGGTTTCTTGCGGACTCGATGATCGTTCTGAAATTCTCACTTTCGAGGGAGTGTGTCATCGACGAAGCTCATGCGGCTTCCATCGAACGGGCCATGCGAGGACTTCGATATGTGCACTACTCCGAGTTTTACGCTTATGCGGCAACGAAGCCAAAGCTCTCGTCTCTCGTCGCAGAACGGTTTTTGCCACCTGAACAAATTCATTTCGATGGCGAAGATCGCGCTCGCTCACAGATCTCCGATGCAATCACTGGGCTCGACCTGAGATTGCCTGATGGCTCGTACCCGAATCTTGAGGGTGGCGAAGCGCCGAACGACTACGACGCGATGTTCGATGGTGCACGTGAAGCATCCGGCGCGACTCCTGGGGCGAAATTCGCTTCGGCAGAAATCCGGTTTCGAAGTGAAAGCGAAGCAATCGTGACGTTCAAGATCACAGCGAATTTTACTGAGGGGCCTCAGACCTTCACCCAGACCGGAAGCGTCGTGCGCGTTGATGACCGCTGGGTTGTTTCCCGCACGACAGTGACAATGATGCTGGGGCGAAGCACTATCCCCCATTAGTAGAGGGGTCTACCCCTGCATCGGCCGCGAAAGTGAGTCGATATGAACCGCGGGTTCACGCCGATCCGCGACCACCTCGGCCGGTAGGCTCACGTCGTTGAAACGGCGACTCTTCGCCAACCGTTGAGGGGGATGCAATGACCGAACCGACGATCGAGGACTACTTCCTCGAAGAGCGCACCTTCCCGCCCTCGCCGGAATTCAAAGCCACTGCCCTCACGTCTGATGACTCGCTCTACCGCGAGGCCGATGCTGATTACGAGGCCTTTTGGGCTCGTCAGGCCCGTGAGCTGCTCACCTGGAACTCTGATTTCGACACCACCCTGGAATGGGAACTCCCGTTCGCCAAGTGGTTTGTTGGTGGAACGCTGAATGTTTCCGAGAACTGTCTTGATCGCCATGTTGCCAACGGCATTGGCGACCGTGTCGCGTATCACTGGGAAGGCGAACCCGGCGACAAGCGCACCATCACCTATTCCGATCTTCTGGACGAGGTCAAGAAGTTCGCCAACGTCCTCAAGGGCCTTGGCCTCGAAAAGGGCGACCGTGTCGCCATCTACATGCCGATGATTCCTGAACTCCCAGTGGCGATGTTGGCGTGTACGCGAATTGGTGTTGCACACTCGGTGATCTTCGGTGGGTTCTCACCCGATTCGATTATTGATCGCGTGCACGACGGTGAATGCAAAGTCATCATCACTGCCGACGGGGGCTATCGACGCGGCGCCGCATCGTTGTTAAAGCCCAACGTCGACGAAGCAGTTGCTTCGTGCCCAACCGTTACTGATGTCGTTGTCGTGCAGCGCACCAACTCCGAGGTCACCATGGTTGAAGGCCGCGACCACTGGTACCACGACCTCATGGCAGCTGCTTCGCTCGAGTGTCCCGCCGAGCCGATGGATTCAGAACAATTGCTGTATTTGCTCTACACCTCGGGCACAACGGCAAAGCCCAAGGGCATCATGCACACCACTGGCGGCTATCTCACGCAGGTCGCATTCACCTACAAGTACGTCTTCGATCTCAAACCCGAAACCGATGTGTATTGGTGTTCGGCCGACATTGGTTGGGTAACTGGCCACAGCTACATCGTCTATGGGCCTCTTGTAAACGGGGCAACGTCGGTGCTCTACGAAGGCACGCCCGATGCGCCCGGCAAAGATCGCATGTGGGACATCATCGAGCGCTACGGCGTCACGCAGCTCTACACCGCGCCGACTGCGATTCGTATGTTCATGAAGTGGGGAGAACAAGAACCGCAAAAGCACGATCTTTCGTCGTTGCGTCTGCTCGGTTCGGTCGGCGAGTCCATTAATCCCGAAGCGTGGATGTGGTACCACGAACACATCGGTGGCAATCGCTGTCCGATCGTCGATACGTGGTGGCAGACCGAAACTGGAGGCCAGATGATTTCGCCGCTTCCCGGTGTCACCACCCTTAAGCCCGGTTCTGCGTGCTTCGCCCTTCCTGGCATCGGCGTTGAAGTGGTTGACGAAGAGGGTCATCCCATCGAACGCGGTGGCGGTTACTTGACGCTCACTCGTCCGTGGCCCTCGATGCTTCGCGGCATTTGGGGAGATCCTGAGCGATACAAGGACACCTATTGGAGTAAGTATCCAGGGCGTTATTTCGCTGGCGATGGCGCCAAAATCGACGAGGACGGATACCTCTGGTTGCTCGGTCGCGTCGACGATGTCATGAACGTGTCGGGTCATCGCATCTCCACCACCGAAGTTGAAAGCGCGCTCGTCGATCACACGGGTGTTGCTGAAGCTGCCGTCGTTGGCGCCACTGACGACCTGACTGGTCAAGCAATCGTTGGCTACGTGATTCTGCGCGGGGGAGTCACTGCGGACGACGCACTCGTCGATGAGTTGCGCGCGCATGTTGCGCAGAAGATTGGACCCACAGCGCGACCAAAGCGCGTCATCATCGTTCCTGATCTGCCCAAGACCCGAAGCGGAAAGATCATGCGTCGTCTCTTGCGCGACATTGCTGATGGTCACGAACTTGGCGACACCACGACACTTGCCGATCCAAGCGTTGTCGATGCGATTCGCGAAAGCGCGTTGCACGGACCTGGTAGCGGCAAGTGATCACGCCCGAGAACTGGCGTTGGCGTGAAGGTCCGATCGCGCCGGGCCCCACAGTTGTCTTCGATATGGATGGCGTGTTGTCCAACGCCAGCGACCGTCAGCATCACATCGCGAACCGCGACTGGAACGCGTTCTTCGAAGCTTGCGGCGACGATGAAGTCATTCACGAACTTGCGCGTTTGCTCAGTCTTTTGGCGCCGGATCTGCATGTTGTATTGCTGACAGCGCGCCCGCTCCGCGTACAACCACAAACGCTTGAATGGCTTGCTCGTCATGATCTCCGTTGGGATTTGCTCTGCATGCGCGAAGACCGCTCAGGTCAAGAAGCGTGGGAGTTCAAGCAGCGCACCGTCGGCGAACTGCGCGAGTTCGGACTCGACCTCAAACTCGCGTTTGAAGACGACCGAAAGAACGCCGACATGTTTCACGGCGAAGGAATCCCGTGTGTGTACATCCACTCGGGGTACTACGAATAAGACGCGCGCTAGTCGCGAAAGTTTTCGAACTGCAGAGGGATCTCGAGATCAACCTCTTTCAGTCCGGCAATCACTGCTTGAAGATCGTCGCGCTTTTTTCCAGTGACGCGAACCTGTTCGCCTTGGGTTTGTGATGAGACACCCTTAAGGCCGAGTTCCTTGATTGCTTTGTTCACGGCCTTGGCTTTGTCGCTGGAGATGCCCGCAACGATCTTGACGGTCTGGCGAACCGTGCTGCTTGCAGCGTCTTCGACTTTGCCGTAGTCGAGGGACTTGAGCGACACCTTCCGCTTCACCAACTTCTCTTCAAGAACCTGGCGAACAGCATTGAGCCGATCCGGACTTGCCGACTTCATCTCGATAGAGAGATCTTTGTATTCGACTGATGAGTTGGTGTTCTTGAAATCGAAGCGAGTGGTGAGTTCTCGCGAGGCCTGGTCGACCGCGTTGCGAACTTCTTGCTCGTCGATTTCGGACACAACATCGAAGCTCGGCATGGCTTTCCTCGTTCCGACCGCTCGCCTCAAGAGGCGAAATGAGTGGGTTCCAGCCGGCAACCCCGCCCGACGGGCGGGGAGCCGGATGGTGGGCCGGGATGGATTCGAACCATCGAAGGCAGAACCGACGGGTTTACAGCCCGTTCCCTTTGGCCACTCGGGCACCGACCCTGAAGGGCGAAACCTTAGCGGAGCGCCGACTGCCCTCCGAAAGCGACTGATTGACCTCAGAGCATCCGCTGCATGATGACGACATCGAGCCATTTGCCAAATTTCCGGCCAACCTCGCGCTCGGTGCCGACAATTTCAAAGCCCAGAGAGCCATGGAGGCCGATCGAGGCGTCGTGACCACCGACGATTCGGGCCATCACGGCATGAAACCCGCGGGTCGAGGCAATGTCGAGAATCTCGGCCAGAAGCGCTCGGGCCACACCTTGACCTCGGAAGTCGGCGTGGACATAGACCGAATCTTCCACTGTGGTGGCATAGGCGGGACGGTCTCGGTAGGGCGAGAGCGAGGCAAAGCCCACGACCTGGCCGTCGATTTCGGCCACCACCACGGCCATGGCCCCCGAACGTTGGTCGAGCCAGGCCAACTGTTCATCGAGAGAGCGGGGGACGAGATCGAAGGTGACGGTGGAGCCGGTGACCTCGGTGTTGTAGATCTCACGGGTCGCTTCGGCATCTTCGGGGCGGGCGAGGCGGAGGTTCACAACGGTCACCGTACCGGCGCCTTCGGTCGTGAGTTGGGAATCCCCTGTGGGGCGTGGCAAGATAACGCCTCCTTTGTCGGGCTCGCCCGACGCGCCCCCTTAGCTCAGTCGGCAGAGCGTTTCCATGGTAAGGAAAAGGTCGACAGTTCGATTCTGTCAGGGGGCTCTGTGCCGGAAGGGTTCCGCCCAACCGTCCAAAATGTCGGCGTAGCTCAGCTGGTCAGAGCACTCGGCTCATAATCGAGTGGTCGTCGGTTCAAGTCCGACCGCCGACACCAATCGGGAATCCGATTCCCACTCGGTGCAACGCAACAAAATCGCACCACAGTCTCAAGTCGCACTACCCGCAGTACGCAATATTCAGACAGACGTTCAAATACAGGCCGCACTAATTCAGGCAATGGCCACGAAAGGCATCAGGAGAAATCATGGCACGCGAGAAGTTCGAGCGGACCAAGCCCCACGCGAATGTGGGCACGATGGGTCATATCGATCATGGTAAGACCACGTTGACCGCGGCGATTACGAAGGTGTTGGCGGATGCTGATCCG
>Ga0114960_10000811_pt1 | contig 25546 bp, 51 predicted proteins | sample C_130625_MF_Meta_FD_92637 | JGI IMG/M metagenome (GOLD analysis project Ga0114960, IMG submission 92637) | Freshwater microbial communities from Lake Croche, Canada to study carbon cycling - C_130625_MF_MetaG | ecosystem: Environmental > Aquatic > Freshwater > Lake | place: Lake Croche, Canada... | reverse complement strand
TTCAAATTCTTCAACAGTAAACCTATGAAAAGAATTCTGGTTGGGGTAGTTAGTGTCTATAAAAGCTTCCGTACCCTCTTTATACAATTGATATGGTTTGGCAATAAATTTAACGTATTTCATATCAATATGATGCTAACTTATCACTAATATACCACACCATAGCAGTAAACTTGTTATTGTCAAATTCACGACCATCATATGGATCTAATATTTCATGATGAGCGCATTTATCTTCTATATCACTTTCAAGTACTTTTGAAATTCTATCAAGCAATACCTTTTGTTCGTCTGTTAGTTTGTAGTTTGAGTGTCCCATATTACTATTCTTTGATCCATTCTACAGGTACATCAACCCAACTAACTTCCTGTTTGGTAATGACATAATTACCAAAAGTGCTAATTGTTACTTGTTGTTGGAGAATTGGTTCATCGTACAATGGTTTACGACACCACCGAATCTGTCCTGTATAGGAAGTTTGAGTGTATACATTATCTTCCACCTTAAGTCTTACGTGAAACGTGCTTTCAGATTCCATATTATCCTCTCAAGTATCCTGCATTTTTGAGTCTTTCATACTCTTTTGTTTGGCGAAAGCAATACTCTTCTCGTTCAACTGTATTAGCATATTCACAAGACAAAGATTCTTTTGGTTCTTTGTGTTTTTCAGCATACTCTATTTTAGCAGCTTCTTCGTTCTTGGCAAGAACTACATCATAGTAATGTTTTGAGAAAACTTTGAAGAAGTGAAGCTGATTACTCATTTTCTTCAATCCATCCTACTCGTTTAAAATTTCGTTTAAATTCTTCAATGGAACAATGTGATGTGTCGTCATGAAGATGATGACAGTTTACAATTGTGTACCAAACTCGATTTTTATCGTACTTTGTCAAACCTCTAGCAAAGATCAACAAATTATCTTTTTCCGAATAAAATAAACTACCAAAATTAATATCGTTATTCATGATTATACTGTAGATTGGATAAAATTAAGTTATACGTTAAATCGGATATTATTATGTTTCCTCACGATCTCCAATATATTTCGCACTCAATTCAATCTCATTTCTTGCTAGAGTGTCAAGCAAACCTAGTGCTAGATCTTTGATAGCCTTTTCTCCAGCACCACCAGCTTGTTCTATTGCTTCTTTCAAAGCAAGATAATTATTATGATATAGCAGATCTCTTTTTGATTCAAAAATGTAACTCATGATCATGATATTATTTTACGCACTGACAAGGAGGGCCTGCTACATACTTAATGGATTTTGCTTGTAGGTAAAATCCTAAACATATAAACGCAATGACGAAAGGGATGAAAAGGATTTTTAATAGGTTAGTCATGTTTTAGTGTATGTGCTTTCAATTCTTCTTCAGTTGTTAATTCTTCTTCGGTTGTTAATTCTTTAACATAATTAAAGAAACTTAAAGAGAACTTATGCTCTGGAAATTCCTCTAGGATCACAGCGCACCAACTAGATGCTAATTCTAATTTGGTGATTGTGTATTCTTTGCCAACCTCTAGAAGCTCATTAGCATCTTTGACGATGTTAACAAACCAGAACATGTGTGTACCTTTGAAGGTTACTTTACTACCGATTTTGGGCCATTGTTTCATAATTATTTTAAATGCTGTGCTGCTGCTGTATTAATAATTGTATTCATATTATTGCTTGTCCAAGAACTCACCCCTCCAGAGATATCTGGTCACTCTGGGAAGTGCTGCTCTTTCTTCTTCAGTAATTGTAAATGAATCACCTCCAATGATCTGTTCTATTGTCATCATCAGATACATGAACATATCTTTTTCTTGTGCTAGTTTTGTGATTGATTCTTTAAGCTCTTCCAGAGAATCAAATCTCATGGTTGTTGCTGCAATAGCTTTACCTCGTTGTGCAGTCAAAGGCCCGACCATGAATCCCTTGGCAAGAGAAATAATTTCTTCATCAAAAATTAAATCTTGATCAATTTTCTCAGCATGTTCCCTAATACGTTCTTCCCATTCTTCTCTGGTATAATTGATATCAGGAATCGTAGCCTCATGATGAATTATAGGAGCAAACCTATCCGTCTTCTTTTCGAATTTTGTGGTGATTGTGCCGTCCCTATTCATGGTCAGAATCTTGTCGTATTCTGGATGTAGATTGTCTTCTAATGCTTTCTTGAGCATCTCTCTGAATTCAGCAACGATCTCTTCATCTGTTCTTACATCAGACTTTTGAGGTTCTAAAACTTCAAATGTTGGAATCGTTTCAGCATAAAGAGATACTTTACGCTTAATGTGACCGATTGCTCCCATCCAAAAATCAGGTTCATTCGATGCAAACTTTAGTACTTCATCGTCCAGCAATTCAACCAATTCTCGAATTGATTTGGTAATTTGGTATTCTTTATCTGAAATGTTCTGGAGCTTCAACTCCATTGCTAAGTACTCATTAAGTTCTTCTAGAGTTTCGCAATCGGTTCCTTTAAATGAAAATGTTTCATTCCAACTAATTCTATTTTTGTAGAATTTATTAAACACATCACGATCTACGATCTTGGCTACAAATGTTGTAGTGATATCATCGGGACCAACAGGACCATTGATTGTAAATAGAATTTGTAAACCTACATGTGTTTCATCACGGAGTTTCTTTTCGTGTCTAAAATAATGATCAAGACTTTTAAAGAATTCTGCTTTATCTTTAACTAAAATATTTGGTTTATTACTTTTGTTTTTCATTATAAATTTTGTTTACTTTTTTTCTATAACCTGATCTGTTGTGCTTTGAACTTCACTTTACCGATTTTGGGCCATTGTTTCATATCAATCAAATCTGTTGGTGATCTCTCTGGGTTGCATGTACTTTGCTAGAATTACGAAATTATCCAAATCATATTCTTTAGCAAAATCAATTGCTTCTTTTTCTGATTTGAATGTTCTCCAAACGGCTACAGGCTCTCCGTTTTTATATGAAGGAGTTTTTAGTTTGCCTTTTTCTGTTACTTTGCGAATGAAATATTCTTTGTTCATAATATTTTCTAAAATGTTCTCCACTGTTCTAATTTTTTATCAACAACGCAATTGTTATCATTAAGAAATTTTTCTACTTTAGATGCTCTATATAACCATTGCTGTATTGAATTCTGAATGCCAAACAAGTCTTTGTCATTCTTTAAAAGACCTTGCATATACATATGTTCAAGATATTTCATACTTCGAATAACCTCATGCATGAAATGAAGTTCGGCCTTTTTTGCTTCGATGAGCTTATCTATTTTTTTAGTTTCCATAGATTATTTCAAATGTATAACCATCTAATTCTTTATATATTGGATATAAAGCTTTTACTTCACGATCAACTGCTTCTCTATCTTTACGATCAAACTCATAAGAACCACAAAGCCTTTTACCGCTTTTGGTTCTTGAATCTTTTTTGTAAATGTTAATAATAAAAATCATTTAGATAATTGCTTGCTATGAATCTTAACAGATTCTACGCTATTGTCAATCATTTTAAAAATTCCACTAAAGCCTACTGTGCTGATGATGACTCCGACGATTACTCCGACGAAAAATGTTTTCATAATTATATTTCTACAGTGCGATGTTCGGGTGTTCTCAAAAGTTGTGTGTATGTGTGCGTTATTTTAGTGACTGACCATTTAAGTTTCGGACGTTCTTTTTTACAAATTTCCAACTTATCAAATGCTTCTTGTTCGCTTCGAGCTATTGAAGCAGCCCATAACGCATCACCCAAAAGATATTCAATTAAATATTCTTCGTAATTTCGATTGTTCATATTACTACCATTCATTCTTGATAACTTGCTTGTGAAATGCACTCATTGCCTTGCAGCATGATGCGGGTATAGCTAACGTAGCACATACAAAAATCCAAAGCAAGCAAAATTTTAACAATTTTTCTTTCAATTCTTCGTTCATAACTATTTTTTCAAAACCATCGTATAGGGTGTTAATGAATTGGCAATTTTCATTTTAGTTGTTGCTATGATTTCATATCCGATCTCTTCTACAATAATTTTCATCTCCCATTTAGAAACAGTATAAACCACTTGTCCGTAATGATAGGTTCGGGGAGCATCTATTACATACATCAAATTGAAATATCCACCATACGGTAATATTTCATATACTTGCTTCAAATATTTTATAATCTGTAATCGAGACAAATGCTGAAAAGTATTAGATGAATAGAAAAGGTTAATCTTTTCTTTATATAAATTTACTTGGTATTGTGAAAACGTCCCATCATGACCTCCGACTTCCAAAGCTGATGAAGTACGAGCGATAATATCAAATCCTCTATAGTCTACGTCTTGGTGTTTATTCCACTCGAAGAAGTTTTCGAAGAAAGAACCATACCCGCATCCAATTTCCGCTATCGATGCATACTTCATTATTGATTTCAATTCAGATATTAACCATTCAGTCTGAGCTACCATACCCATATTCAATGGGATTTTATAATTAGCTTTATTGGATTCCTGAATAGATAAAGTGGTATCTTTTAGGTTATTGTGATTGCATACTGGATCTGTGGCAAAGTGTTCTTCTGCTGCTGTCCAGAATTCTCTGGGATCGACTCTATCGGGATCTAGCGCATTTAGAACCAGATGAGGTTCTGGGGACTTTAGATGATTATGATAATCCCATAAAGTATTCCATCCCGTATCTTTCCACAGTTGGATAATAGTCTTTTTGTTCATGACAGCATCTTTATCAATTTCTTTTTTGCGATGTTAACTCTATTATATAAAGTTTGAGCAGGTACACCGAATTTCTCTGCTAGATCTTTTATCTGTTCTCCATTTATATAAACCTTCATGAATAGATCTTTGATATCTTCGTCTAAACTATCTAGTGCTATTTGTAAATTATCGTATCGCTCGTCTTCTTCTTTATAGTCAGTCTGATATTTTAAACATACCACATCATACACTTCACTATCGAATGATACGGGACACCGATTAACAGATCTCCTATAATTATTAGCTTGGAATTTGGCAATTGTAGCAGCCCACGAAAAAAACGAGGTTTCTTTATTAAAGGTCTCGTATTTTTTCCACATAGTTAATGATGCCTTTTGGAAAATATCTTCAGCATCAACAGATGCTCTGATATTTTTTTTAATAAAACTAACTAATGCTGTCCTATTATTACGAATATTTTCTTCAAATTCCAATAAGCGATTCATGTTAATATTATAATCACATATTATCATCAATGCAAGGAGAATCTGTGTAATTTTTCATATGATATTGAACCTTTTGTGTACAAACACGGATATAATTCATAGATATTTCTACTTGTTTATATGAAATATGAGATATGAATATATCATCAATATACAATTCGTCCATATTGTTCTGTGCAGTCTCAATTATAGATTTGAGACTGTTGAGCAACTCTTTTTTATGTCCTGCTTTATTTAGTTTTTCCATAAAGTCTGAGATACTGGGTTTTGTTCTAGAATTTGTCCCAGATTCAACGAACCTCAATCATAAGGAGAAGAAAGAGTATAGCCGTCATAGTCGATTTAACTATCATTATAGAACCAAACTTCGACAAACATCCTATAATGTTTTTCTATTTTTCAATAGAAATACGGGGACTACCCGCTAGGTCAACTAGTTTTACATCATAGACTGGATGTTTCCTTGGGGGGAAATTGGTTGCAGGAAGAGGAATCGAACCTCTGACCTCCAGCTTATGAGACTGGTGAGCTACCACTGCTCCATCCCGCGATTAAAATTGATAACTCTGTAGATGCTATATTGGCTAGACATTACATCCAACCAATATAGACATCCAAGATTATTTACTCAACTATTAGAATAGTTTAAACTAAATTTTCATTAGTGCAAGCCTTTTCTACAACTTTTTATTATCGTTGTTGAAATCTTCGCAGGATTTACATAAGGTAGTAACCCATTTGCTGCCTGTTCGTGTACCACGTTCACCACAAAATTCACAAATACTAGCACTCATCTGTTCCGCCATTGCTACAACCCCATTTACATATGGGGTTGTATTATCTGAATAAATTCTTAGAGTAGAAAATTTAGATTTTACCTGACAAATAACTGGAAGTTCTGATTTGTGTTTGGCTACTTCCTTTTCAAGTTCGGCAATCAAATCTGGATTCTTATCATTTACTTTTGCATGATCCAGACTCCATAATGCTTGATTGTATCTTGAAGTTATCAAGGTAAATACATTATCTAATAGTAGTGTCCATCCTTTCGAACATTCGATTCCAAAATGACTAATAGGCTCATTAGAATCGTCAGCAGGAAACAGATATCTATATTTTTGAAATAAATTTTTCATTAATTATTTTTTTGCATATACTTTGTGATTTGATCCGAATTCATGGCAGCATACAATTTTGCTGATTTGATTATGCTGTGATCTAGTACAATTAAAGATAAATTAGACTCATGTGCATGACCTTCTCCCGTATTATGGTACATCAATAAATCATATTTGCCTTTATATTGATCTTCGTCTTGCTGATCTTGGTCATACCCCAAATCTTTTACCAGTTTTGGGTAAATCCTTTTAGGTTCAATCCTAAGCTCATGAATGTGAGCAACATCATAATCCCCTTCGTCGTTTACTTTATAATCAGCCCTCCAAATAGCTTGGAATAAAGAACCTACATGAACTCCAAGATCAGGTCTCGATTTGATTTTATTAAGAAATGGTTCTTTTGAAGCACATGCATGATAGGCTATAATCGTAGCAGAATTAATTAATTCTGCTGGTGTTGTATTTCTGTCTAATGCCATCATTTTGTTGACAGATTCTACATACAATTTGTTAATATCGTCGGTAAATTTCATTATTGTAACTATTTACTATATTAAATTTATGGTGGGTAGTGTGGGGATCGAGCCCACCCAGCATTGCTGCGCCAGATTTACAGTCTGGACTGCGTCCTTAGCAGTATAACTACCCATTAAATGGATACTATATTACCACTATATAGAAAAAAAGCAAGTAATTTATGCTATCAAATCTTTTACTGGTTGTCCATTATAGACAATTGCCACCGGTCTCCCCCCAGATGCTTGTAGTTTTGCATCTGGATCGATACCTAATTGTGTATACAATGTAGCTGCAAGATTTTCAATAGTCAATGGATCAGTTTCAACATCGCTACCAGTGGCATCAGATGAACCGTATACATGACCTCGTTTGAATCCACCACCAGCGAACACAACGGAGAATACACGGGGCCAATGATCTCGTCCAGCATCTTTGTTGATCTTTGGGGTACGACCGAATTCTGAGCTTATCATTACTATGGTGGAATCCAATAATCCACGTTGTTCTAGATCATTAATTAATGTAGCATATGCCTGATCGAACTGTGGAAGTTGTTTGCTCATCCCATTAGCAATGCCAGTATGCATGTCCCAGCCTCCGTATGTAACAGAAACGAACCTTACACCCGCCTCTACCAGTCTTCGAGCCATAAGCAGCCGTTGACCCGCTTGATTCAATCCATAGGCTTCTTTCATTACTTGGGGTTCTTTGTCCAAGGCAAATGCTTCTTTAGCTTTCGGTGATGAAATCAAATCATATGCCTTCTGATAGAAACTATCCATTGCTGCCAAGCTATCGCTATTCTCTTGATACTTGAAATGGCTATCAACAGTTTCTAATATACTTCTACGTTTATCAAATCGTTCTTGACTAACGGTGGAATTTAAATCTCTTACCTTGAATCCTGCCGCTGCTGGATCAGATCCAAGACTGAAGGGGCCAAACGCTTTTGATAGGTAACCAGCATCAGCAACATCTCCTAGCTTTTGAGGAACGCATACATATGCTGGAAGATTTTCACGATCTCCTAATTGATTAGATACCACTGAACCAAATGATGGATACTCTAATGCAGGGGAAGGACGGTAACCAGTGAACATAGTAGATGTACCACGTTCATGTGCAGCATCACCATGCGTCATGGAATGTACTACGGTTAATTTATTAGCGATCTTAGCAGTCTTCTGTAGATACTCAGAGAACTGTAATCCATCTACTGAGGTAGGAATAGCCTTTAAAGGCCCCCGATACTCAGATGGTGCCATTGGATGTGGATCAAATGTCTCATGAGCTGAAGACCCACCCGGCAAATAAATATGAATTACCGATTTAGCCTTCGGTGTTAGATTGGATTCTGCTTGTAATTTGAGGATATCTCCCATTGATAATCCCAATCCCCCAACAAGTCCACTATAAAGGAAGTCTCTTCGGTTCATTCTAGTATTTAGATTAGATTATAATATAAATGTATAAAACTGTCAAGTTTATTTTTTATAAGGATTTTTTAAATACGGTCTTCTATAAGAAGTTTGCATTGCTTCTTCTTTAGATCTTTTAAATGTACGTTTGGGTTCACCAGAAATTCTTGGTGATGCATTCGATGCATCTAATGATTTAATATCTTTAAGTATAATCGGTCTTTCTAAGAATTTTTTAATAGTTCTATATAAGTCGGTAAATGCAACATCTGTAGGTTTTCTAAATGCTGTATTGTCAAACAATAAATAATCCGCCCCAAAAAAGTCTTCGAACTTTGGTTGATTACTTTGAAATTGCTTCCATATATCTTCTATTACTTCTGGTTTTAAGGACCTACTTCTTTTTGCATTTCTTTTCTGACATATTTCCAGATCCGCGTTTACTGCCACCATATAGGTATCGTAACCTTGTTCGGTAAATGCTTTTATTCCTATCATAGTAGATTCATAACTTTTTCCCGTACCTGCTATTATAACTCCCAATTTCTCCTGCATATATAATTGGGATTGAGATTTCATACCTTCGTATCCAGTATCTCCCGGCATTCCTCCGTAAGTTACTGCTGATGCCATACCTCTTATATCTTTGAAAGTTTCGTTGTCGTTTTCTGAAAAATCAGATCCATTTATTTCACCACCCAATCTTTTCATAGAACCCTTCCTTATAGCTTCGGATCTTTCTTTTGGATCTGTTATATCAGTTACTGCCACTCCACCTTTGTTTCTAATTTCTTTCGGAGTTGCTAGACCAGCTTTAATTAAATTGTATTCGGTTGCTACGTCCATATCTAACAATTTGAGCCCAAATCCTGCTAGATTTTCGGCAATATACGACTTTCCACATCCTGCTGGTCCTACTAAAAATAATGCCTTCTTTTGATATTTGTCGTGTATACCTTCTAATATAATTAATTGTGAGTACCACTTATCGAAAGAATTGACCGGTTTCATTATTGATATTTATATTAATTTATCAGGTTTTTCTACAAATTCTGAATATACAAATACAAAACTTAATGCTTTTCCGACATCATCTACTCTGAAACTACTAATCTTTTCATTTTCTTTATCAAACGGACAAAGGGGATCATACACTAATCCGTGTATGATCCCCATTCTTTCGACATATTTTGACCAATTCTCGTAACTATTATCACGAGGATTGGACACTCTATGAGTTTTTTTTATGAAGATATAACTATCCACATAATTATTTAGATAATTCCTTCTCCATTAAAATTCTTAGCTTATTGAGTGCACGATTCTGAAGAAAACCTACATTACCCACTGTAGCTCCGACTTTTTTTCCAGTTTGTTCGTAATTCAAATCTTGGTAGAATCTACAAATTAGTACTGATTTTTGCTTATCTGAAAGCATTTTCATCAATTCTAACATCAATCTCTTTTTTTCGTTATGTTCCAATTCTTCCGATGGATCACGGTCTTCTACCAGTGATTCATCTTCGAATGCTTCTACATATCTTTTGTTTTTTTTAAGAGTTTTTAGTGAACAATTACGACAAACTGTGAATAGCCATGCAGACATATGTCCACTTAGTTTATCATAATCCTGCTTCCACAAGCGTGTAAACACTTCGTGTACGGTTTCTTCCGATCTTTGACGATCTTTAGTTATATTAATCGAATATGCCAATAATTTTTTATAGTACATTTCATATAAATTATTAAAACATGCGGGTGTAATCTGATTACTCATAATAATATCATCGGCTCCTAGTAACTACGGTTTGTTTTTTGCATATTCAACTGACTAAGGTTATCATTATTCGATATATTCTCCATATGCAATAATAAATAAAAAAGTTTTACGTTTATCTATAACCTCGAAATGAAATGTATTCTTCCTCCATGCGGTATACATTAACCCATAATTGTATATCATTATTTTGCTGAAATCACTAAAATCTTTGTAATAGATTTCATTATTATAATAAAATTTACTTCGTATTCTAATGTTCTGTGGGGTTTTATCCATCTACTTCTTCTGCTTCTTGTTTTTTACCACAATAATCACATTTGTCCACATATTCTGGATGGACTTTATCTTCTTCTATCAATTCTATCCATGCATTATCACAATCTACACAATAAAATCTACATAATTTTTTCATATTTATATTTACGAAATGTTGTAATAGTTTGTAAGAGAGTATTATACTATAATTATTGAAATATGTCAATAAACTTCGAATTTGTGAAGAATATATGAAATCTATCTCTATATCGATTTATTAAAATGTAAATATAATCTATCATACTCACTTACGTTCATCCAATGCCTATTAATTTGAATGAAATCTTTCATTCTTGATTCGTCCCATTCAGTATTGGAGTAATAATACTTATCGTTTTTATATTCCAAGGGATATCTAAACAAATCTTTGAATAGTGTGACTTGGTCACCTAAAGATATTTTATCCATATTATCATTTACATTCTTACATACGGTTAAGAAGTCCATGAATATATTTATAGTTTTTTTATAAAAAATATCAATAATCTAATCGCATCATCCGAAGAAATAGTGCTCATTATTCTTCTTTCTGAATATCCTACTTGAGTTTCACTCCAATCAGGTTCTAATAAGTGTATACACTCATGTACTACTGTAGGTATCAGATCTTTTCTATAATCTATTAAAATACCATCTTCCCACTCGCAATAACCATGTACTCCTTTGAGTTTTTGAAATGTAAAAAAACTCTTTTTTTGAGTTTTTATACAAGAAATAACTCTCTCGAATAATGCTAGGCTATCTTCGTCTGATAATTTATATGTTTTTGCCACATAAATTATTTATACTTCTTTATACCATAATGGAATTTCTCGTTTTGTCCATGTGGCGAATGGTTTATCGTATTTATAATATAGACGATACTGATCTACTACTGGCAAATTATCAAATCCTGCAATTTTTCTGCAATTTTTATCTTCTGCTATTGCAATGGCAAATTTCGTAATCCCGCCAATGTCCACACTAGATTTAGCAATGGAAGAGGCAACCCAGTCCACAAAAGCAAAAGAAAAATGTGGATTGTACCCACGATACAAACGCTCATTTTCCAATTCGATAGTGTGTTCAACCGCCCATTCGAGATTACCTGTCGTTTCTCGCATCCATTTAGAAACTGGATGATTGAAGTACGAGTGCTTTCTGGTAGTGCCTTTTTGTGTTTTGGGTGCATATTGTAGGGTTTCTAAACTAAAGCAGTTTGCTGCCATTTGGCAGAACTCTAATAGGATTTTATTTACATGGGTATCACAATTATAACGTGCTGCTACTGATGGATTTTTATCTAAAATAAACAGATTCATTCTTGCTCTATCATAGTCAAAACGTCATGATATGTCAAGGGCTGAATGGTTTTTCCCATGATATCTTCGAAGCCAAAAAATTGAATCATACTATATGCCTTATGTCGAAATGGCAGCTCCAGAAATTTATCCAGTTTTTGTCCACAATATTTCAGAAAATTATTTCTTTCATTTTCGTTAATCCAACTTTTTAGGGTGACCAACTCTTCGATTTCCGATTCATTCAAAAATCCGAATTCGAAATTATAATCATCAATTTTATAGAAACACAAGTATTGATCGGATTTTTCATTTCTGCAAATAAATCCATGTTTATTCAAAGCAGATTTGAGGTCTTTTTCAAATCCTTGGAACCGTAGATCTTTTGACATATTAGGCTTTGAAAAAATTATTCCAATTACTTTCAATAAATTCTGAAATAACCATTTCCAAATTTGGATCTGATGATGTAATATGATAATTTTTATTATCATACTTTGTAGTGTAATCACATTTAATATTGAATGCTTTTTCTACATTTTTATTAATGTTAAACGCAAACGATTCTACTTGTTGCATATCTTCCGGATTTCCGAAATATTTTGGATTAATGTCAATTACTAGGTTTGTTTTGTTCATGTTTTTTTATTTGTCTTCTGATATTTTAATAATAACTACTAAAAATAATAAAGGAAACCATTCGAGATTTAATATATTAAGAAATTTTAATATAATGAAGGTAATTAATAAAACCATTATAATATTTAATGATTTTATTGAAATTCACCTCCCACCCTTTAGAAGGGATGGGAGGCTATACACATGACCATAGGATGTAGCGATATCCTTCTGTGCATAATTTTATTTAGTTCAAATTAGTTATGAAGTCTTATACTTCACTTTTTTTTCTTTTTGCGGTTTATGGGAGTGATTTCCCATTTTCTGTCTCTAAAGTCTATGAAAAATGTATCTTTAAGTTCGTCGAATCCTTCGTCGATTAGATAATCGAATAGTTTTTGTCCCTCTTCTTTATACTCTACCGAAGCGAAGAAGTCAACATCAAAACTGCCGTATTTATCTATAGGATCGATTCGAAATTTCATATTATAAATGTTTGGTTGTCCACTCGGGGATTTCTGTACAGTTGGATAATATATTAACTAATCTATCATTTACTGTATCTAATGATTTAGCTTGATATAGACTATCATTGTCTAGCAAAAAAAATAATTTATCTATTTCTGTTTGTTCTAGACTTTGCCAAATTTCTTTATTTCTTTTCAAAGTTACCTTTGAGTCTATCATTTTTAGATGAAATGCATACAGATTATCATTTACTACTGAATCATCATAACATTTATGAAATCCGGGTCCCCATGTAGTAGGTTTAGCTGTAATATATGTTTTAATATATGATAAATTGGAATACATTTTAGATCGTTGGGATAAAATAGGATTATTATAATTCAGTTCTAGTTCCTTGGTATAATCGTGTACAACGTCAAATGCATATTTAGGCTGAATATTTACGGATTCTTGGTATGTGGATAACATTGATTCCCAATCATTATTCTCCGAGACCATTAAGAATTCATCACAATCAGTATTGATAACCCATTTGTATTGAGTTAATAAAAACCTCTGGAATTGTCCACAATATTTAGAAATATTCCAGTGATCACATTGACCTCTTGGTATAGTTACACAATTGACCTCTTTAGGTATCTTATTTTTAAAATCATTTGTCGAACCATGATCTATTACATATATGTTACTATAACCAAATAAACCTCCATAATATTTTATCCATAAATCCAACATATTCGTTTCGTTGTAAACATGTGTGAATGCAGATATTTTTTGAGATTTATTATAATCTATTTCATGTATAAAAGACATGGAATCCATTTTACTATAAAATAAAGGATCCACTTTTATAGATTCCTTGATCATTATAGTATTTCTTCCCTGTAGTATTACATGATTTATATTATTAGCTATAATATAATCATGAAGTATTTTAGGATTTTGTAAAATAGATATAACTAACGGATTCGATGAAGATATATCAAAATCGGCAGTAATACTATGTAATACGTCCGAATCTCTTAGTAATAAAATTCGTACTTCTTCTTTAATTTCTTCAGAAGATTCATCGAATTTAATGTATGATAATCCGTTTTTTATTACTAGTATAGCCATGCTATCTTTACTTATTCATTTTCTTTAATAAGTTTTTCAAAATCATCGAAATTGAAACCATAATTTTCGGCAGTTTCGATAATCATATCAATATCAATATGATTACCTTCTTCTTGTAGACATAGATAATAATCTACGGCATTAGTTTTGGCATTCATTTCCGATGTGGATCTATCAAAAATGATTTCAAATTTTTCAATCATTGCACTCTGATCTTCTTCGAATAGGTTATTAAGGATTTTGTTGGACATGATGTAATGGGTTAATATCTTTCGTGGACATGATAGCTTCTATCTCCTGCATAGTCAAGGGTTTTTCGTGGATATCCCACCCACAATCTAGAATTTTATAGGTCTTATCTTCTGGAGTAGAAAGTGTATTATGACCGTGAGAATGTCCACACAAATGCATAGAACCTTCATTCATACCTTCCCAAATTTGGATCGGGTAATGAAAACATACAAATTCTTTTTTACTTTTTCTGAAAGTATGATAATGACCAAGATACTTAATGAAGATACCTTGATTCCAAGCACAGATTTGCTCTCTAGTGCCTCCATAAGTCTTTTGGATGGGATTGTTGTGATTTCCCCACAACATCCAAATTTCTTTGATTTTCAATCTACGTAAAATGTTATGATATTCTTCATATGTTGTATTAAGACAGAAATCTCCCAAATGTAGAAGAATCCCATCCTCTCCTACAATACTATTAATAGTTTCTATCATATCCGTAGTCATATCATGCGGAGTTTCATACCCCCTTCTTTTATAAAGAAATTCTTTATTATGATTAAAGTGTGTATCAGAGGTGACGTATAGTTTATCGTAAACTTCGTCTGTAAGTTTTTGTATTACTTGCATATTATTTAAGCGTCTCCCAAAGTTTGTGAGGAGGAATCTTTTTGTTATCTAGTAAATCAAAAGCAATGCCAGAGTCATTAGGGAACTGCTGAAGAATCTTTTGAGCTTTTTCTTTACGGTCTAAAGCTATAAAATCTGAATTATTTAAATATACATTTATTTGCATTAACTTATACGTAATCAATCTAATCTTATTATATAGCTCATCCATTAAAGGAGTCAAAGCAGTCACCAGCTCCCAATCAAAATTAGTAGCTAATAGAGCTTCGAAATTTTCTCTATGGGTACATCCATATTCTACATACAGATCAAACAGATGATCAACAGTCTTCACTCCAGTAAAGACTCGATGCATATACAGATAACGAGGGGTCTTGACCTTCTTAAGAGTCTGACCGTTGTTACTATAGATAACCACCCCTTCGATAGTATCTTTATCTTTTAGATACTCGGATACATTTAAAAGATTTAGTTCATATCTTTCCGGACGAGGTACTTCCATAAAGATAGCCTGTTGATCTAATTGAAATTGCGTAAAGTATTTGTAAGAAAAATGAGTGGCACCCATAAACATCATAAAAGCATCATCTGATGCTTTTATGTGAGACACAATTCCAATTAACCATAAAGTTGGTTCTTCACTTTCTTGGAGAACAATTCTATTCGTTGGTGTAGTCCACTCGAATAGTAAACTATAATTTTCAGACTGAAGCCACAAATTATCGAATGCTTTAGGATAATTCTCTTTTAGAACAGCTATCTCATGCCCGTTAGATAGCTGTGTAGCATCTGTAGTACCTCTAGTTCTTACGATGAGTTCTCCTTTGTAAGAACTTACTATCAAACAACTTCCATCCATTTTTCTGACGAACTCTAAATCTGTATGATCATCATTAGGTTCGAATAGTGGCTTCTCCCCCAGATTGGTAAATTTTTTAAATCCCAAACTGATGGGACGCATGTCTGATTTACGCCAGATAGAAGAACGAAATATCTTATTATCGTCGTTCCATTCTACTTCCATGCCCTTTGGAGTTACAAGGATACATTCATCTCCTGCGATAATGCAGTCTTTAATATTAAATTGAGAGGGATCTGGTAAATTCGGATAGTTCATACGGCAAAGTATACTATCAGACTTACCATAAATCAAGAACTATTTAGATTTTACTACTCTTTTTCTTCTTACTGGTTTTTTCTTCGAATTATCCATCTTATACTTAAACTGCTCAAACTGCCACCAAGACAACCAAAAGAAAGTAAGAGATATACCACAATTCAATAATATCTCTGTTGTGGCTGGAGTATTAAGAGTTAATGCATTCGATATAGAACCACATATAGTAACAGTTAATCCCACTTTTGCCAACCATGCCTTTATTTTATTATCCCAAATAGAATTGGTGGGATCCCCAAATATATGCACCAATAATGCTATTGCTGATATGGCTGTAGTGCAATTCGCTAAGGCATTTATAATAGTAAATGGATTTGATGAATTCATAATATTATTTATGTTTTCTTACTGTAGGTTTACGTTTTCTAGGATGAATATGTAATTCATCTATATGATCCGGTAGTACTTTACTACTAAAATACTCTACTCCTTTCAGCCCTAAAAATCCCAATAAGAAAGCAATACTATAATGAAAATGCTCATTATCTAATTTAGTAATACTGATTATTACCGGAGTTATATAATTTGCACTAGCTGCTCCACCTACTAAACTAGAAAATGTTCTCCCCATATTCACAGCAGAACCTTTAGAAGTGAGAAGTATAGCACCGAACAATCCACTAATTAATAAACCTATATCAATCCCATATTGTTTTAGATTAAAAGGAATATTATCCATATAATATATTTATCCTTCGTAACCTCTTAATATTGTAATATTAATACATATTTATCATGATGACAACGGTTCACTTTTTGCTTGTATATATACGATATGAGATCTAATGGTGATTTCCGCTTGTCTGATTTGTGATAGACATACCATCGGATCTTTCTGTTCCAAGGCATGTTCAATTGAATACTTTGCTTTATTGAGAAAGTATTCGATATCTTCTGTCATTTCTATTCTATCTTCCATATTATCCCCCAAATCCCACTGTTCGTTTTTTAATTTCTTTTTTATTGCTGTATTGTTTAGTGTAATTAAAAATATCTGCTAATGTCATAGTCTCTTGTATCTCCATTTCGTGCCCCAGATTATGCATTAAGTTTTTACTTTTATCAATAGATAATTTTTCAAAATGATATTCAGAACGCAAGCGTCCCTTGCGCAGTAATGCGGGATCTACTAAATTTCGATGACAGTTGTAGGTAGCAATAATCGAGGTTTGAGAAATATCTGCATACAATCCATCCGTAAGATTTAGTATAGATGATACCAATTCAGAATTGAAGAAACCATCTTCGGTCTCTCTTTTCATGAGAGCTTTTTCAGCATCTTCGATTACTAAGATAGATCCTTTTAATGTTCCGGTTACTAGATCTGTAAAATCTGGACTAGATAAACAATTTATCATTTGTGGTGGAATGAATACCACAGGTCTTTCGACTTGACTGATTAAATGTCTGATAGCCGACGATTTACCAGTTCCTGCTTCTCCGTAAAATAAATATAATCCGGTCTTTGTAGGTCCCGACAATTTCTCTTTAAGATCATCGAAAAAATCCAAAAAATCTTCATTATAATTATTATAATCAAATTTCAAATCTGTATTATGGTCTACCCATGTTACGGCTGGACCGTATCTAGTAGTTTTAATAATTCCAATTTTAGGATTTACATTTTGGGTTTCTTCGAATTTAGTAAATTGCTTTAAATTTGGTGTATTGTATATAGAATGATATATACTAAAACCCGGTATAATGAACTTATCTTGGTTATTAAAAGTTATAGTAATAGCATAATAACAATTTTCATATAATATTACATATACTGCTTCCGAATAATCATTAGAATTATATAATTTCCGATATTCTACTGTACCATTATCCTTCAAGAAATCTAATAATTTCATATTATATTTAGAAGTATCTATATATATCAATGAAGGAAGTTCTTTAAATCTATTGTTAAACAATACCCATGCTATACCTCCCGCTCCCTCTAAAGAATCTAGGCATTCGACGTTTTGTACATCCTTTGCAGTATAACTTGTGCCAAATTCTTTTTTTAATAAACTTTGAAATTGTTTATTTTTTTTATTATTATTTGGAGATTCCATATATACGTTGTTGTTGTTTAATATTTTTTCGAAGCTATTTTTAAAATTCATATTGTTTGTTATAACTAATAAGTATCAATCGGTTATATATTTAGTATCCACTTTGATTTTTTTAAAGGATTCCAATTCTTTATACAATAAGATGACCTCTTGTGTTAGCATAATTTGTTTATTATATAATTCCACAATTTTATTATATAAATCCCAATTTTCCAAAAATAATTTAATCGCAACCGATAAACTAATTACACTACTTGCTAATAAAAATAATTCAAAATATCCCATATTATATTAATTCCTGCTAAATATTTACTGTATGAACGAACTCGTATCTTCTTTTCTCCGACACTCTTTAACTACTATCGGTGGTACTTTACTTGCTAGGGGTGTTATCACTTCGACAATTTTTGATAAAGTTATTGGAGGTGGTATTATATTAGTAGGACTAATATGGAGTTTTTCGTCAAAACTTATTCAAGCCCAAAAAAGTGTAATAGATACTGCTACCGCAGTAGTCCCGCCTATATCCGCCATCTCGACTTCTTCTGCTACCTCTACCGTAGATGTTAACTCACAACCTGTAAAGGAAGCTTGGATTAAAGTTACTCCTACTAAGAGGAAATCTAAGTCTGCTTAATTATTTTACTTATAAGATTTTGCTGGATAATAATGAGTATAGTATACTGGAGGGTTTGAATTTGGAACCCTACTTTCTACCATAACAAATCCTTCTGGTCCAAAATCTGGAGCTTCGCTTTCTTGGCTTTTTGGTTTATATGATGAATTGATGAACTGATTATCATATGGATTAAATTCTTTCTTAGATGGAATTGGCTTATTCGTATTTCTAATTGGTTGATACAATTGTGTCGAAATTCCCGAACGTGTATTAGGAATATTTCCATTATAAGGTGATAGTTCCGTAGGTTTTCCTTGGTCTACATATTCCATATCAGAATCTTCTGTTTTAAAATTATTATATTCCTGTTTGTATGTTGTAACTTCTGTTTTTCTATTAAGTTTAGGTTTTGGAATATCCTCTGATGGATTTTGATTATGTTGGTACACATAAGAATAGGAGTGATCATCTCTTCTGACTGTTGTAGATGTACACGAAACCATCGACAGTGCTACTGATAGGATTGTTAGAGTTTTCATATTTCAACTAAGATACCATGAAACCAATAATCTGTCAACAGGAGACTAAATATTTTCATGGACGCAAAGACATTGATTAAGAAAATATTATTAGCCTTCGAGCAATCCAGTACAACAATCAAATACGATCAGATATACAGATACGAAGATGGCCCCAATGATATAAAACAAATTACCGTTTCTTTCGGAGTAACAGAATATGGTAATCTAAAAAAATTAATTAAAAATTATTGTCTAAAGGGTGGTAAACATTTGAACGAATTCTCTCCTTATATCCCTTCTATCGGAATAAAACCATTAGCATCGGACAATAAATTCATAGATTTATTAAAAGAATCCGCTTCGGATCCTATAATGCAACAAACTCAAGAGGAAGCTTATGATGAAATGTATATTAATCCTGCTTATGCCTTTTGCGAAAAGAATGAATTAAAACAAAACTTATCCAAACTTGTTATTTGTGATTCATACCTCCAATCTGGATCTATACTATCAGTGTTGAGAAATTCATTTTCAGAGTCTACACCTTCCTCGGGAGGAAATGAAAAAGTATGGATCGAATCATACTGCAAAACAAGAAAAAAATGGCTGGCTAATCATTCTCGAAAAGCTCTTCATAACACCGTCTATAGAATGGACTTCATGCTTAATAGGATAGAAAAAGGAGATTGGGATTTAACCCAATCTCCTTTTGTTGCTAATGATGTTAAGATTTCTTAAGCGTAGCCTAATAGTGAATTAGGATTAGTCTTATTTAATATGCCATGAGCATTATATAATGTTACAGCAGGAATAGAATGAGCATTTTGCTGTATTGTTCCTTCTGTGTCTATAGGCAAGCTATTAGTTGGTCTCCGATCATTATTGGTTCTCATAGCTTCCATCACTGGAGCGATTTGAATATAGCTGCTGGTTTGTTTTACTGGTACTGTTAGGTCGAGTTGCATGTAAACTTATTTACTTGTCGCATCGATTAAATCCTTAGTATGTTTGTCTATTTTTTTATTTGGATCACGAATTACGTCAAGTATTGTCTGATGCTTTAATTTTTCGATGTACTTCTCTTCCAACTCTTTAATGCGTTTATCTGAAGTTGCCTTTAACATCTTCAGATACCCGTCCTGATGCTGCACTCCTCTCATCCAACAAGCGATCTGTTCTATCGTACCTACATAGACTTGTGCATCTCTGGAGTATAAAGGATTTTTATCATCTAAAGGATAAACCCCAATTGATGCCTGTCCATATTTAGCTGGTTTTATTTTATAACCCAACTTAGTTAGTGCAGATACAACATTTTCGAGAAGTTGTATATCATTCCAATTCATAATTTATCAATCGTAATAGTCTTTCCGTATGGAGCAATACGTCCTTGCGATTTATATCCTACAAATATTACATTATCGCAATAGCTCTCATCCCCCCATCCCGCATTGGGGCACATATCTGTAAAAATGAGTAAAACTTTTGGATTGATATCGTGTTGTTTCATGTAATCCCAATTAGCTTCGAATAACGTACCACCTCCACCTGCTGGTTTGTATGTAGAAATGTCACCACCTTCGTCACTTCGATATTCTTCTTCTTTATGAACTTCAGTATCGAATGACCATATACGAATATTGTAATCATCGTACTGTTCCATGATTCCTTGGATTTCACTGAAAAACACATCTAATGTTGGTTGATCGATACTTCCTGAAGTATCTATTGCAATACAGATATCCAATGCCTCGTCTCTCTTCATTCCGGGCAATACGAATCCACTATGCATGCCTTTTCTACTGGGTTTGTAGAAACTGTAATCATATTTAATTGTAGATTGCATATCCATTTTCAGTTCAGTTCTCCAACACACTTTGGGTGCTGTTAATGAATTGACCATTCTATCTACTCCCTTAGGTAAAGAACCAGAAGAATTCTGAGCAGAAGATAATAGGTTCTCCCGTATTTCTTCTCTGATTTTCTGTTTTTCTTCTTCTGTTAGTTTTTTACCTTTTTTCTGCAAATCGTCCATATGCTCGTCTAGTAGCATATCCACCAAAGAATCCAAATCTATTTTATCCGCATTTTTCAGCAATAAATCATAAATTTCTTCTGCGCACATACCTCTATATTTCTCGTCATATAAAGTATTCTCGATTCTTTGTCCAATATTTGCATCAACTAAAATCTCATTTACTGCATAATCACATGCAACATTCCAGATCTTATGATGCCTGCATTTTTGAGACATTGTACCATCATCGTTGGCTACATCAATTCCATCTGGAAATGACTTGCGAATATGATGTTCAAATGCATTATGCAATACTTCATGCCCAAAAAGAAACTCCGTTTCTTTCAAATTTAATCCAGCAATAAATTCTAGATTATAATAGAAATTACGACCGTCAGTCGCAGCAGTCTTCATTTCGTCGTCTCGAATCAATTCTAGACGAGTTGCCATGCTTCCAAAAAAAGGTTGCTTGATCATAAGACCAATACGTGCAGTACGAAGTTTTTCTTCGATTGCTTTTTGGTCAGGCAGTGCCTTGATTTCCTTCTCCGTTAATACCTTCTTTTTGCGTGCCATCTTCAGTGTATTCGTTTTCATATTCGCTGCAATGCTCCCAGTACTCTTGTATTGATTGATCAATATCGTCTACCAAATATACATCATCAACCTGTTCTTTACAAGAACATTCTTTCTTTTTGTTTTTGTGTGCCCTGTTGTTTCTACAATATGGACATCCTCCATTAGGTCTGCATGTAGGATCAAATTTTCCAGATTGGAAATATGGTTTACGATATTCTTTTCCGTGATTGATTGATTTGTCTAGACTCATTAATCTTTGTAGTTTTGGTTAAGAACTTTTACACTCAACATTTTGTTTAATGTTTTGCTATAAACTGGTTTATCATTTTTGTATCCCCTGATGACGATACCTTCTGCTGGCTCTTTGCCGTAAGTTACACTATTAGAAAATGTCTGTAAATATTCCAGAGTTAAATCATTTAGTTGTTCTTTATTAAGAACTAAAAGATTAGTAACTGTAGGTAATACATAATCTACAAATAAAGGATCGTACTCGTTAATGTATCCATTCGTAGTTAAATTTTTAAAATTGAATATGAACAATTCTACTCCATTTAACTGTAATGGATTTTTCTGAATTCCTTGACCGCAGATTTCTCCCTGTACTGAGGTATTATCTGGAAGTCTACTCATCAAATGATATTTTCTAGCCATTTCCCAATATACATTATCTCCATCGAATAATTCTAAGTTACGAGAACAAACTTTGAATTCATTATTTTGTTTGATATAAGTAACTGACGTACCATCCAACTTCAAAGAAATTTTTACATAATCACATTCCTTCAATTCATTTAATACTTCAATATTTGACAATAGATTATCCTCATCAGTTTTAGATATTAAATGAGCAGGAAAATCACCTTTAATTTTACCAGCCATCTGTGCTGAGATTGGTTTTTCGTATTTTGTGATACCAAGTGCCATAGCAAGATCCTCGTAGGTAGATAATTCTTTACGAGGTTCTTTTACAAATAGCTCGTTCCAAATGCTAGCAGTCCTACTGATAATAGTCATAGGAAATATAACCCCTTGGCTAATTGCTCCACGCAGTTTTGCTGTCTTAATTCGAATTGGCTTTGTAGGGTCTTTTTTGTCCCACAAAAATTCATTCCAATCAGCAGGAACAATTACTGTGTCAATAGGGATAAAGATAACTCGGTCTCCCACTTTGTATGTATCTTTTTTGATGACAGACTTCCAACCCATAATAGTTGCTAATTCAATACTATCAGCTCCTGCTATTGGTTCAATCTTATTAATATATTCGAATGTTACGAGTTTCATGATCTAATTAATTTATTATTTAATATCAAATCTTTCCATAAATGCTGGAGTGTTCTCCCCACAATATGCCCCTTGTACGTTAAAATCAAAATATTCCTGTGCTTCTTCGTATGACATGCCTTCATCCTCTAAAGACTTTATACATTTACTCCTATCATAGATAGCAAATGGTTTGTCGAATTGGTATGCTATACCCATAAAGCCCTCCTCCATGCCATCTGCCAAAAGAAATTCTTCCTCTGGATGATTACATGCTATCCATGCTATAATTTGTTTTCTTAATGAATCGTTCATAATTTTATAAATGACAACACCTCATCATACGACATAGATGAGGTGTTGTCAAACACTAACTACCAGCAATTAAGAGACAGTTGCAAAGATATACTTTCCGTATTCTTTGTAGAACTTATCAAAATTTGGGAGCTTGCTGGGATCGATCTTAATATCAAAATTCTTCATCAATGTTTTGAGAGACATAATATTAAGTTCCACAGGAAAGTGTTTCATCTGAAATTCAAACAAGGTATCTAAATATTTCCAGAAGTTTTTATCATTCTTGTCATTTAGTTCCTTAATTTCATAAGCCAATGAAATCACTAGTGCATACAACGCACCAATCTCCTTAGTATTTAGCTTATCAACCTTACCATTCAATACATCAATTGCTTTTGGCAACTTGGCAGAGGTCTTACGATAAGCATTAAACTTAATAGCCAGACCGTCTCCGATTGTTCCCGAAATTAGGTCTAGGGTAGTATCCTCCCCATTTTCAGTTTCATTGTAAAGATATTGCGAAGTAAACTCCCAAGTACGAGGAGTGGCAAATGCATGCCCAGAAGACTTTGGATCGAACGTAAACAAATCCTGTTTCATATGAGAAATGTAGCCTACAACATCTTTGTGATAACCATTCTTGAGTGCATGATCTACCCACTCGTCAACATCCACCTTTAGTTCAAGGTGAGTGAAGCGATTAGCCAGAGGCATAGGCATCTTATATACTACCCCCCTATCTGATGCTCTATTACCAGCAGCAACAATGGAACAATTCTTAGGGAGGTTATATTCTCCCACTTTGAAATTAAGAACCAACTGGTATGCTGCTGCTTGCGTAGAAGGTGCAGCAGAAACCAATTCATCCAAGAAGATGATTGCATTCGAGAATTCGTCTTTAGGTAACTCCGATGATGGAGCCCATTTCATTGATTTCGATTCTGGATCGAAATATGGGAAACCTTTGATATCGGAAGGATCATACAGAGCAAGACGAATGTCGATAACTGGACGCTTAAGCTCTACTCCAATTTGATGTACAATATCCGATTTCCCGCATCCGGGAGCCGAATAGATCATAACTGGTCGCTTGACTGCCATTGCCCCCTTAACAGCCTTAATAAGAGCTTTAGGAGATACTGTTCGAATTGATTCACTCATGTTTTTTATTAGTTGGGTTTAAATTTAACTTCGTTTAACTATAACCCATCAGTCTGGATGGGTCAAGGATTTATTTGTACTTTGAAGAAGTTGGTGTAACTTTTTTCCCCAAAGATTTAATAAACACATATCCTTTCGCACCCTCGCTGTATTTCACCGTGAAGTTTTCATCTGTATTACGGAATACTACAGCACCAGCAAATATGCCGTCTTTAGTTAAAACAAATCCAAAACCAGAATTCTCTTTATTTGTAATTTCCCCGAACACTTTAAAGTGTTCTCCGTTTTGCATGGTGGTCTCTTTTACAATTCCCGTTAATACTGTACCATCACCAAGAAAAATCTTGATGTTATTCGAAGGAACTAAATTGATGATCATCTTCGGATTTAGTATTCCGACAGTATCCGTAATGTATACCTCTTGGTCTAATTTTAAAGAGGTAAATGGTTCTTGTGGATTGTCATTTTTAACTCCAGCAAATACGGATGTTGTATATAACAATACAATTGCAGGTACTAATTTAGTTTTCATTTTTTTTGTTTGTATTAATTTTACGGTGTCCACTGTTCGAATTTTCCCAAATCGTTAGTAAAATATAATTTTTTAAATCCGATCTGCTTTAACAAATCTTGACATCCCCTACATGGTTTTGAAATTGTAGTATTACCCTTTCGATCAATACGAATATTGACAAAAATACAATCCGAACAATCTTCTCTACCATATTTTAATATGGCTGATAATTCTGAATGTATCCCCACCATACTACGAAGATCTGCTCCATTTTTGGAATAATAATTATATTTTAAATTTGCGGGATGGGTTTTATTATTGTTGATCCCAATTTTTTGAATTTTATTCTTTTTAATTATAAATGTAGTGTGAAAAGTTCTGGTTTCAAACCCTTCTGACATTAATGCACGGGTAATATCTATATACTTATTAAACACTTGAACTTATACTACCAGAGCGGATTGTATATGTCAATGAAAATCTCTGAAAATTTTAATTCCATGTACACTATAGCATCGGGTTCCATCTTAAACATAAACTCTTCATTCATATAAATCATATTTAATAATTGCTAATATAAATCTTTTCCCGTCTATAACTTTAAATCTATAATAATCATCATCCACCATATCTG
>Ga0114960_10000809_pt1 | contig 25563 bp, 25 predicted proteins | sample C_130625_MF_Meta_FD_92637 | JGI IMG/M metagenome (GOLD analysis project Ga0114960, IMG submission 92637) | Freshwater microbial communities from Lake Croche, Canada to study carbon cycling - C_130625_MF_MetaG | ecosystem: Environmental > Aquatic > Freshwater > Lake | place: Lake Croche, Canada... | reverse complement strand
TTTTTTTTATTTTTAATAAAATTATAGTGAGGAAATCTACCAGGTCCTATTTCTAAAATTTTTACCATATTTTTTGGCGTACTGCTTATTTTTTCTAAATTTTTGTGAGCCCAAATAAAAAAAAAACCAGAGATACCAGAATATAAATTATCATAGTTCTTGCCATAAAAAATTTTGTATAGTTTATTTTTTGATAACATTTTTTTTATAAAAAAAATCGAGTAAATAAACTAGTGAAACTAGATAAAACCCCGATGTATGAATTAATAATCTGCCTAACGTTTGAGGCAATATAGACTCTATACCAAAGTGAGTATGAAGATATATCGAAAAAATAAATAAAATATTTATTATAAAGAATACTAAATTAAAATCAGAAATAGATATTTTTTCTTTTTTAACGTATTTGGTAAAAAAGTAAGCAAAGATACAAATTATAATTATGGGTCTTTTGCAAAGACCTATTAAAATACCTTGTGATATATAAAGCACAGAAGAAATAAACAAATGTATATTCTTCAACTTATCAAAATTATTAACTATAGGTTCATGAAAACCTTTTGACCCTTTAAAATAGTATTCGATGGTAATATGAGTAATTAATATTAATAATAATGATGATGATATAAATATTTTTTCTTTATATTCAGATTTTAAACTTAAAATAAAAAAAGTTAATAATAATACGGAATAAAAAATACCTTCTTGTTTTGACCACAATAACAAAGTCAAAGATAATAAAAAAAAAGTAAAAAATAATTTTTTACTTATAAAATTTTTACTTAATAAAAAGAATAATCTTGCTACAAATGAAATAAAAAAAAAAACTAAATATTCTTGATATCCTCCAAGGACATACGGCTCATAAACCAAGAATGTAGAAAATAAAATAATTATGAAAATATACTTAGATCTTACAGAACATAGGATAGAGAAAATCGCCAATAAAAAAATAAAAGTATAGTAAAATCTTCCAAAATATTCATAATCAACAAAAGAGATTTTCCAAAAATTAGACCAGAGATAAGTACCTAAGTGTGGATACATTGAATTAGGTAAATTTTTAAAGTTTTCCAAGCCAAACCCATAATAGAAACTTCGAGTTTTCCAAAACCAATGAGCAACTCCATCCCAGCTAAGTCTTGGGTTGCTTGCAATATGAATGTTTATTGAGAAAAATAGTATTAAAAAAAAAATAATTAATAAGAATAAAAAATAATTTTTTTTTAATTCAAATTTTTTATAATCAATAAAAATAAAAAAAAACGATATCAAAAATATAGCTCTAATAACATTAGAGATATCAGGAATAAAAAAGGAAAGAATTAAATATATCGAGAACTGAAATAAAACGTTTAAACAAACAATATCGAAAAAATTTAAATTTACTTTTTTTATATATTGATCTGTTAAACTAAAGTTAAAAGGAAATAAAAACAAAATAAATATAAAAATTCCATATATAAAAATATTTGCTATCTCTAACATTTATTCTCTTTCAACAAAAAAACATTTATTTTGATAATTATCTAAAATTTTGTAGCTTTTAAATTTTTGATAAAATTCTTTTTTAATTTGATCATTGTATTGATCGTAATTTAAAATTATTATTTTCTTATCATCAAAAAAAAAATTTGGGTTAAAAAAAAATACTGAGGATTCAGATGGAAAATCTTTGAAGTTAAATGTCTTAATATTTTTTTGAAAATTAAATCTTTTATTGATCTTTTCCACATAGCCAAAAGACTCTTTTTCGCAAAAACCATACGTCTGTATTAATCTTACATGATAGTTATTTTTTAGAATTAAATAAGAATTAAGGGGTAAATTGAATATATATAATGTTGTTAAAATAGTAAAAAAAATAATAAAAGCATCTTCATATTTATTTGAATTAAATTTTTTAAAAAAAAACATAATTTTATTTAAATTAATTATTTAAAAATACATTTAATAATGTATTTAATTAAAAAACTTATTAATTATTTTAAATAAATCTTTTAATTATAAATTAATATTGTATATATCCTATATACATAAGATTAACTTAGATTATAAAATAAAATTATCAACAATTCTTAATCATTTGAAAAAGATAGAAATATACACAACGGGTTATTGTCCCTTTTGTATAAAAGCAAAATCCTTACTGAATAAAAAAAAAATTAAATTTTATGAAATTGATGTGTCTAACGATGAATCACTTAGAGAAAAGATGTCAGTTATGGCAAATGGCGCTAGATCTGTGCCTCAAATATTTGCTGATAACATACATATAGGTGATTGTGATAAAATTCATAAATTAGACCAAGAAAAGAAGTTAGATGTATTATTAGGTCTCGAATAAAAAAATTAAATTAATTCAATGATTGCATCGCTTTTAATTGCTTTTTTAGCAGGATTAATAAGTTTTATTTCCCCCTGTGTATTACCTTTAATACCTGGTTATGTTTCTTTTATATGCGGAACAACTCTTAGTGAACTAAATACAAAATCTAAAAATTTTATTTTTAAAAAATCATTGATTTTTTCTTTAGGATTTTCAATAATATTTATTTGTTTGGGAGCCACTGCTAGTTTTATTGGAAACTTTTTATTAAAAAACTCTCAAATTTTATCAATAATTTCTGGAATAATAATTATATTTTTTAGCTTATATTTATTAGACCTGATTAAAATAAATTTTTTAAATAAAAATTTTGGAATCTATAATGTTAAATTCACCAACAGTTTTTTTTTTCCACTTATAGTTGGTATTGGCTTTGGTTTTGGATGGACCCCTTGCATTGGACCAATCCTTGGTTCAATTTTAGCTTATGCATCGATGGAAAATTCTATATATAAAGGTATATCGTTATTGAGCTTTTATTCATTAGGTCTTGCGGTGCCTTTCATTATTTCAAGTTTGGTTATAAATAAATTTTTAATATTTTCAAGAAAGAGTAAATCCTACTTATCAAAAATAAAGAAATTTTCAGGAATTACTCTGCTTATTACTGGAATTTTAATTGTAATTCAAAAGCTTCAAATTTTTGGCTTTTATTTAATTCAATTTTTTCCATTTTTGCAAAAATTAGGTTAGAATTAATTAAGCAGTTGAATAACTCTAATGGGCTTACCCTCTCTAAAGGCTTGTAAATTCTCAAACATTTGAGAATAAAAAATTTCATAATTTTCTTTGGTGACATAACCTAAATGGGGTAACAGAAGAGCATTAGATAAGAATCTTAACTTATGATTTTCTGGCAAAGGCTCAATATCATAAACATCGAGACCGGCACCAGCTATAATGTTTTTTTCTAAAGCCTCAACTAAATCAAATTCATTTACCACGGGTCCTCTAGAAGTATTAATTAAAAAAGCTGTTTCTTTCATTAACTCTAGATCTTTTGTTGTTATCAAATTTCTTGTTCGATCACTTAAAACTGTATGAATTGTAACAAAATCAGACTTTTCCAATAGCTCTTCTTTGGTTACGGCTAATACTTGATTCTCTTTTGCTACAGAAAGTTTAAGATTTTCACTCCAGGTTATAACGTTCATTCCAAATGCAATTCCTATTTTCGCAACTTGAGATCCTATTTTTCCGATTCCAATAATACCCAGAGTTTTTCCTTTTAGTTCAGATCCTAATGTTGTTTGCCAATAACCCTGGTACATATTTTCTGATTCTTCTCTTATATTTCTGACAAGTCCCAATATTAAAGCCCAGGTAAGCTCTGCTGTTGAGTTAGAATTAGAATCTGTTCCACAGACAAGAATATTTCTCTCCTTCGCCGCAAGAAGATCTATAGATTTATTCTTCATCCCACTCGTAATTATAAGTTTTAATTTTTTTAGATTCTTAATAATATTTTTAGTTATAGGAGTTCTTTCTCTCATGACTAACAAAATTTCAAAATCTTTTAACTTTTCAATTACATCATCTTCATTCTCAAAAGATTTATTAAAAACATGAAAATCAAAATCCTTTTTTAATTTTTCAAAGTTTCCAAGAATTAATGAAATATTTTGATAATCGTCTAAAATTGCAACCTTCATATTAATAAGTTTTTTTTGAAGAAAGATATATTCCTGCAATGATTACAAGTGCTCCAATGATATGAAAATTCATAAGTTTTTCATTTAATATAAATATTGCCATAAAAGAACTAAACACCGGCATAAGATGCAAAAATATTCCTGCTTTATTGGGTCCTATTATTGAAACACCTTTGTTCCAAAATATATAAGCTCCCAACCCAGCAAATAAAACAACATAGCTAGTAATTAAAATCACTGGAAAATTGAATTGGATTATTTGATGATTTTTATATTCAAATAAAAATTGCGGAAGTAAAAAAATTAAACCTATTGAAACTATCGTTGATATAAAAGTTAAACTCTTTAATGGTACTTTATAAGTTTTTAACATTGTTGAATAAATCGCCCATGATAACATTGCAATTAATAACCAAAGATCACCCTTGTTAAGATCTAAGTTTATTAATCTAAAAAAATCTAATCTTGTAACGATAGTAATAACTCCTGCTATAGAAAGAATAACTCCGAAGATTTGATTAAAACTAATTTTGTCTGTCTTAAAAACTAATGAAATAAAAATAATCAATACCGGTATTGTTGAAATCATTAAAGCCCCATTAAGGACTTGAGTAAAATTTAAAGAGTAATAAACAACAGAATTAAAGACGCTAATACTTGTAATTGACATAAAAGATATTGGATAAAAATTATTTTTTATAATCCTGAAATTTTTAATAATGTCCTTGAATGTAAAGGGAATTAAAATAATCCAAACTATTAACCATCTAAAGAAATTTAATGTTAAAGGTGGAATCTCATAAAGTGTTGCAAATTTTCCAACAATAAAATTTCCGGACCAAAACAAAGAACATAAAGTAAGCATGACATACGCACTGATATTCTTATTAATCATTTGAATAATATTTAAATCTTGTCGGTAATTTTATAATAAACTAGGCCAGCTATTTCATGAAATATGATTGTCCAATGTTGTAAGCCCTTTTCAATACTAAAATTTAACCAAAATATTCTACTTGTGCCAGTTTTATAATCTGTGCTTATTGGCTCCAAAACAAGACCTTGTTTCTTTAAAGCAAAAAAGGATCTTGGCATATGATTGGCAGAAGTAATCAAACCCCATGTTCCTCTATAGGAGTTTATAATATCTTTAGAAAATTTAATATTCTCAAATGTATTTCTTGATTTATTCTCAAAGATTAAATTATCAACTCTAACTCCCTGATCTAAAAAAAACTTTCTAGCCATCTCTGACTCATTCCAGCCTTTAGGACTAATTGAATTTGAATAGCCAGAAAACAATATTAAAACTCTTGGATTTTTCTTATAAATCTCTAAGGCTTTAGTTAATCTTTGAGAACTATTATTTAAAAAAATTTCATTTCTTTCTTTTGGTTCTAATCTAGTCTCAAAACTTCCTCCTAAAACTAAAATACCTGTCAATTGATTAACTGGATATCTAGATGGCTCAATATAATCTTCCATTTTATTAAGTATAAAATTGCTCAAAGGAATATAACCAAAAAATAAAAAAATTATTAAAAAAAGCTTAGATAAATTTTCAACTAATTTTCTAGAATTAATAAAAAATAATACAAAGACCTGTGCTAATACAATTGTAAATAAAATATTTACGGGATTAAGTGTAAAATTAAATACTTTTGATAAATAAAATTCCATTAAAAATATTTAAACTAAATAAAATCTTCAGTATATAACTTTGAACTAAGCACAATTCCAAATCCAATCATGTTGGTTAGCATAGCAGTTCCACCATATGACAATATAGGCAAAGGAACTCCAACAACTGGTAACAAGCCTGTGACCATCCCTAAATTTATTGCTATATATAAAAAAAAATTAAAAGCGAATGAATAACAAAATATTTTTGTAAAATTATTTTTACTCTGATCCCCAATAAAAGTTACTCTTTTAATTATCGAAAAAAATAACCACAACAATAATAAAGACCCGACTAATCCAAATTCTTCAGCAAAATGAGAAAATACAAAATCGGTATGATTTTCTGGTACAAAATCCAAAGAACTTTGAGATCCTTTCAAATACCCTTTTCCAAATATTCCTCCTGACCCAATTCCAATTTTTGCTTGAATCACCTGATAGTTGGCCCCCAATGGATCTCTTTCCGTATTAAAAAAATTAACTACTCTTTGTTTTTGATAGGGTTTCATCGCGGCAAAAATAAAAGGTGAGCTTAAAATTATAATTAGAAAGCCAGATATAAAAATTTTTCGATCCACTCCAACAATCCATAAAGTTCCTAGTGCAGCTCCTAAAATTAATATTGCAGTTCCTAAATCTGGCTGTCTTAGAACTAATAAAAATGGAATTAATATTAAAATTGAAGAAATAAGTAGAGAAAATAACTTATTAATATTTTCAACTTTTAATGAATTATAGAATTTTGCAAGAACCAATATAATTGCAAGTTTTGCTAATTCTGATGGTTGAATATGGAAAAATCCAAAATCAAGCCAGCGCGCTGCTCCTTTTGCAGAAAAACCAACAAATTTTATAACGACTAATAAAAATAATACAAAAAAATAAAAATGATAAGCGTAACGAACCCAAAATCTTAAATCAGTAAAAGCAACAGAAACTAAGATTAAAAATGCAAATGAAAATCTAAGCAAATGTCTTAGCCAAAGATTTGTCTGGCCCTTATCTATTGAATACAAGCATAAAATACTTACAAAACCTAAAAACAAAACCATGTTTATTAGAACCTTGTCTAACTTTTGAAATTTTTCAACTAATAAAAATACTTTAGAAACTTTTATCGTCTCAGGCATTTTGTAACCTTTTCTTTAATAAAAAATCAAACATGCTACTAGCAATTGGAGCTGCAATTCTTGATCCAGCTCCAGAATGCTCAGCAACTACTGCAATAGCATATTTTGGATTTTCAATTGGAGCAAATCCTGCAAAAAGTGCATGATCTCTGTAGATATAAGGTCTTGCATTTGGATTTGCATTATCCTCTCTGTCTTTCATTGTTAATTTTGTAACTTGCGAGGTTCCAGTTTTGCCGCAAAATCTTAAATTTCCTGTCAATCTAGAGCCATATGATGTTCCACCCTGCTCATTTGTTGCTGCGACTAAAGCTTCATTAACAATTTTAATATTATCAGAATCGAAATCCATTCGTTTTAGTTTAGATTTTTGATCAAGATAAAATGTAGGTTCTACAATAAAACCACCATTTGCAAACTGTGCTATTGATTTGCAAATTTGAATTGGTGTGGCTAATACATAACCCTGCCCTATTCCACTAATCAAAGTTTCTCCTAATAACCAGGGTTTCCCTAAAACATTTTTCTTCCATTTGGTATCTGGTACCAAACCTTTTTTTTCTTCATCGAAATCTTTTAATACTAACTGTCCAAAATCAAATTTTCTTATTACTTCAGCCATCCTGTCAACTCCTAGTATTCTTGCAATTTCATAAAAATAAATATCACATGATTTTTTTATAGCATCTTTTAAATTAACTCTTCCATGCCCACCATCTTTCCAACAATAAAATTCTTGTCCATACAATTCAATTTTACCTGGGCAAAAATGAGTATAATCCTGATCAATAATTTTATTTTCTAACGCAGCTAAAGCAATGATAGGTTTTATTGTAGAACCTGGGGAATATTGCGCGGATAAAAATTTATTAATTAATGGTTTTCTTTCATTTTTAAGAAGTTCATTAAATTCTGGTTGGGTTATTCCAAAAGCAAATTTATTTGTATCAAAGGAAGGGGTTGATACACATGCTAGAAGTTCTCCTGTTTTAACGTCCATTGCAACTGCTGATGCGGCATATCTTCCTAATTTTTCATAAGCTAATTTTTGAAGTTCAAGATCAAGAGATATCTTTAGTGGCTTGCCACTTACCCCATCAACAAATTCTACTGTTCTAACAGCTCTTCCTGCAGCATTAACCTCAAATCGAGTAAAGCCTGGAGTACCAATTAATTCTCTATTTAAAATTTTTTCTATTCCAAGTTTTCCAATCTTAATTCCTGGTGTTCTAAATAAATCATCTTGTTGATTCTGCAAATCATTCTCATTAGGAGATCCAACATAGCCTAATATATGGGCAAATTGATGAGGGTAATTATAATGTCTTTCCATTGAAATAAATGGCTGGACACCATTTAAAATAAATAAGTTGCTATTTATTTTCGAAAACTCACTCCATGATAAATTTCTATTTATTACGTATGGCTGAAATTTTCTTAATTTTATAAAATCTGTTTTTGTCTTTTCAATTAAGTCGCTATCTAATCTTAAAAATTTATTTAAAGTAACTAAAACAAAGTCAAGATCAGTTACGTCGCCTTTAATTAAAGCAATTCTATAAAGCTGACGATTTTCAGCAATTTTATTATTAAACCTATCTAATATTAATCCTCTTTCTGCAGCAATCTTCCATTCTTTAAAACGATTTCTGTCCGATAAAATTGAATATTTATTTCTTTGAAAAACTTGCAACCATAAAAGCCTCAATCCTATTAAACCAAAAAAAGTATACTTTGCAGTTGTTAAAATTGCTTTTCTTCTGTTGATTATGCTTGGTTTTGTTGAATGTCCGTCCGTTGGTCTATGTTTAAAAAACTTCATAAAAATCTAGACAATATATCATCAAAATGTTAATTCAGCACACTTTTTGGAGGTAAGCAAATATTAAAATAGAAGTTAAAAATGACAATCTAGAGCAAGCTCTAAGAGCTTTAAAAAAAAAATTGCAACGAGAAGGAGTTTTTAGGCTATTAAAAATCAAAAGTCATTTTGAAAAACCCTCTGAAAGAAAAAAGAGAGAAAAAGACGAGAACACCAGAAGAGTAAAAAAATTTAAAAAACTCAAAGCTCGTTACTAACCTTTAAAAAAATTAGTCAATTAAGTCTTAAATAATAATCAATATTAAAAATAATTAATTTTTTAAAATTTAAATAATCTTTAAGAAAAACAATTAGTACTTAATAGTAAATTTATTATTATTCAGTTTTTTAGCTATTTCTTTTTCTATCCAATTATAAGTTACATCTAGACCAGCCTTCAAACTAACTTTAGAGTCCCATCCAATTTTTTTTCTGACTAAATCATTGTTACTAGAGCGACCCCTTACTCCTTTTGGTTTATCTAATTGATAGTTTTTCTCTACTTTATAATTACCAATTTCTTCAATAATATTAATCATTTGATTAATAGAAACTTGTTCTTCTGAACCTATATTTAAAACTTCCCTACAATTACTTTCGAATATTTTTTTTGTGCCTTGGATGCAATCATCAACAAACATAAAGCTTCTAGTTTGTTCGCCGTCTCCCCATACATCGATTATCTTTTGTTTAGAGTTTTTAGCAACAATAAATTTTCTACATAACGCTGCTGGAGCCTTTTCTCTGCCACCATCAAAAGTCCCCATAGGTCCATACACATTATGATATCTTGCGACTCTAGTTTCTAATCCATAATCCTCATAAAAGTGCCTGCACATTCTTTCACTAAATAATTTTTCCCAGCCATAACCATCTTCAGGCATCGCTGGGTACGCATCAGATTCTTTTAAACCTTCTATAAAAGTATTGTTTTGCTTTTCGGCATTATAAACGCAAGCGCTTGATGAAAAATAATATTTTTTAATTTTATTAACTAAGCAAGCACGTAACAAATTAGTATTAATTAGAACTGAAAGCATACACTCAGCTTTATTATTTTCTATAAATCCCATCCCCCCCATATTGCATGCCATGTTATAAATAAAATCAACGTTTTTAGTTACTGCAAGACAATTTTCATACTCTTTCAAGTCTAAAGAAAAATTTTTATTGTTATCAAAAAGTTGAAACCAATTTTCCAATGGCTTTACATCTACGCATATAACTTCATGGCCGTCATCTAATAAAGATTTGACAAGATGGCCCCCAATAAATCCACCTGCTCCACAAACAAGATATCTACTTTTCATAAATTTTTAATACATATAATGCTAATTAATACTCTCAAATAACACTATTTTAAAATCAGTTATATATAATTTTTTTACTTCCTTAAAATTATTAAATTTAATCTTACATTTTTCTTCTTCTTCTAATATTAAATCACCAACAATTGACTTTGGGTTATTAAAACAAACAAACCAAAATTTTTTATAATTTCCAATATAAGATTCGGAAATTATTTTATAATTAGTTGTAATTTTTTTATAATTTCTTAAGAAAATATCATAATCAGGATCATTAAATAAAATTATATTTGATTCTTTAATAGATAAATTATTAATTAATTCTTTCATTGGTGGTTTTGGTATACTGGACTTTGAAAGTAATAAGGTTGTATTAAAAAAAGTGATTAAAAAAATAATTACCATAGTTTTTCTAAATACTTTTTTTGTAAATAAATCCAATATTACAAAAATTATACTAGGTATCAAAAAAATAAAATATCTAGGAACTGCAATTTCACTTCTAAATAAACTATAAAAAATTATAAAAAAATAAGTAACAAAAATAATAATTAGATGGAAAATTATAATATCATCTATTTTTATTCTTTTTTTAAAATTGTAATAAATTAAAAAAAAAAAAAGTATTAAAAAAATAGCTCCCAAAAAATATGATCCAAAAAAAGAACTAAAAAAATAATTAAAAAAAAATTTAAAATTAATTGGACCGATATGACCGCTTCCTTTTGCAATTTTTATGATAAAGTACTTATAATTTATCAAAATATATAAAATTAAAGATGCAATATAAAAATATATATATTTTAATTTTTCAAAAAATTTTTTTTCCGACAATAGTAAAAATAATAACTGCGCAAATACAATTGTGACTGCAAATGGATAGTAAGACACTAAAAAAATATTATAAAGACATAATAATAATATTTTTAAAATATTCTTTCTACTGATGAAATAATAAAAAAATAAAATGTTTGTAGTTGAAAAAAATACAGTGGAACTTGGTATACGCGTATCTTTTGACTGCCAAATTAAAAAAATATTAAGCGAGATTAATATACAGCCAAAAATAGATGTATAATTATTATATTTAATTTTAAAAAAAAAAAATGAAATAAATATTAATAACGTGCTAAAAATTACAGAAAAAATTCTTCCGTTTTCTGCTGTAAAGCCAAAAATAAAAAAAAAAATTTTAAGGAAATAAAAGTACAAAATCGGGCTATCATCTAGATCTTTCCAATTTTGTAACATTTGATCGTGTGTTAAAGAAGGATTGCTGATTTGCAATGTTAAGATTTCATCGGCCCAATAACCCTGATAGAAATTATTATATAATCTTAAAAATAATCCTATTAATATTATAATTAATAAAATAACTGTCTCCTTTTTATTGCTAAAAATTATATTTTTTAAGTCAGTAAATCTCATAGTTATAAAAATTTTTGCCAAATACCCTCAGGATGTGAAAAAAAATATTCAAGACAATTCATAATTTTATAGATAAATGTTATCATTGTAAAAATATATTAAGAAAACTTAATAAATTTAATAAATTTTTTATGCTTATAAATCCTTATAAAATAAAAATTACAATAATTGGTGGAGCCGGACACATCGGTTTACCTCTAGGAATTTTATTTGCTGACAAAGGGGTTAATGTCACTCTGTATGATAAAAATTATTATGCAGTTAAAAAAATTAATAATTGTCAACTTCCATTTATGGAAGATAAAGGAAAAGAATTATTAAAAAAAAATAAAAAAAGAATTTTTGCAACAACAAATAAAAATAGTATTTCCAAATCAGATATAATTATTGTTTGCATAGGAACACCTGTTAAGGATAATAAGCCCGATTTATTTTATTTTTTTAAACTTTTTAAAGAAATTAAAAATTTATTAAGACCAGATCAACTGCTTATAATAAGAAGTTCTATTTACCCAGGAACATGTAAAAAAATACATCAATTTCTAGGAAAAAAATTTACAAATATTTCATATTGCCCAGAAAGAGTAGTTCAGGGAAAAAGTATTTCTGAATTACCAAAATTGCCTCAAGTTATTTCTGGTATATCTGGTAGATCAATAATTGCTTCAAAAACCTTGTTTAAATTGATCTGCAAAAAAATTATTATCACCTCAATACTTGAAGCAGAATTGATTAAATTATTTTCAAATGCCTGGAGATACATTAATTTTTCTATTTCAAATGAATTTTATATGATCTGTGAAAATTTAGGAGTTGATTTTAATAGGCTCAGAAAAAATATGATTAATGGCTATGAAAGAAATAAAAATATTCCAACAGCTGGATTTGCTGCTGGCCCTTGTTTATATAAAGACACAACTCAATTAAACGCTTTTTTAAAGAAATCTTTTAGACTTGGTAGTGTTTCGACAAAAATCAATCAAGGATTACCAAATTTTATCTATAAAAAATTAATATTAAAATTTAAAGATCAACTTAAATCAATGACTATAGGAATTCTAGGCCTAACTTTTAAAAGTGACATTGATGATTTAAGAGACTCGCTGGCATTAGAATTGCTGAAATTATTAAAAAAACATAAATTAAATGTTATATTCTCAGATGAATATGCATCTTTAAAAAAGAATGTAAGCAAAGAAAAATTAATTTCTAAATCAGATATAATAATTATCGGATCTCCTCACACGATTTATAAAAAATTAATCATTCCTAAAAATAAATACTTGGTGGATATCTGGAGTTTTTTTGAATAATAGAATACTATTAACTGGAGGTTCGGGGACTTTAGGCGGTGCAATATTAAACTCAGGATTGTTCAAAAATATTTATCACCCAACTAGAAAAGAATTAAATATTCTAGATTCAAAAAAATTAAAAAGATTTATAAAACAAAAAAAAATTAATTTAATAATTCATTGTGCAGCACTTGCTCGTATGCGCGAATGCGAGAGTAATATTGATAAAGCCATTAAAATTAATATTGAAGGAACACTAAACATTATAAATGTTATAAATAAATTAGGACTTAGAAAAAAAACTAAATTAATCTATATATCATCTGATGCGGTATATGCAGGCACTCATGGCAATTACTCGGAAACTGATACTGTCCAACCTTTGAATATTTATGGATGGACTAAAGCTGCAAGTGAATATATTGTCAAAACATTAGATAGTTATCTAATTATTAGAACAAGATTCTTTAATAAAGATAAAATTCCCTTCAAATATTCAGCACATAATATCTACACATCAAGTATTGAAGTTAATAAATTAGCTTTAATAATTTACAAACTTGCGAAAAGAAACTCAAATGGAATTATTAACGTAGGTGAAAAAAAAATATCTGATTACAACAATTATAAAAAATTTAAAAAAAAAATAAAACCCTGCACGAAAAATAAAATTTTTAAAAATATTAATTTTAAAATCGCAAATAACGCTTCGCTCAATATTAAAAAATTAAAAAATACGATATGAGAAATATAGATTATGAAATTATAATTCCAATATATAATGAAGGGAAAAACATTTTAAAAGTTCTAAACTTTCTTAATAAATTTATAAAATACAAGATTAGAGTTTTGTTATGTTATGATTTGAGCAATGATAATATATTTGAATATAAGAAAGAACTTTCAAAATTTAAATTTAAAATTAAACTTATTAAAAATAAAAAAAGTGGACCTTGCTCTGCAATAATAGAAGGTTTTAAATTTGTTAAAGCAAAATGTGCAATCGTTTATCCTGCTGATGATTTTATAAATTTTAGAATACTCGACAAAATGTACGGTGCATACCTTAATGGAGCAGATATCGTCGTTGCAAGTAGATTTGTAAAAGGCGGTTCAATGAAAAACTGTCCTTTACTAAAAAACTTAATCGTTCGTCTTGCTTCATCAACTTTATTTTTCTTATCAAGTATACCAGTTAGAGATGCAAGCAATGGATTTAGATTATTTTCAAGAAGAATTTTAAAATTAATTAAAATTGAATCTAAAGTTGGTTTTGCTTACTCTCTAGAATTGCTAGTAAAATGCGATAGATTAAAAATGAAGATAGCGGAGATACCATCTCAATGGGAAGAAAGAAGTGAGGGGGAAAGCAGATTCAAAATACTTAAGTGGTTACCGCAATATTTCAAATGGTACATTTATGGTTTAGAAACAACATGGTTAAACAAAAAAAAAATATGAAAAAAACTATTTTAGTTACCGGCGGCACAGGATTTATTGGCTCAGCAATCACGAAATATCTAGTAGAAAAAAAACATCGGGTAATTGTTTTTGACAATAACTCCAGAGGAAGGATTGATAGATTAGAAAAAATTAAAAAAAAAATTAAGTTTATAAAAGGTGACATTAGAAATAAAAAAAAATTATATTACGCAGCCAAAAATGCTGACGTTATTATTCATCTTGCTTACATTAATGGTACTAAATTCTTTTATACAAAACCTTATGAGATTCTAGACATAGCAACAAAAGGTATGCTTAATGTAATTGATGCCTGTAAAAAATATAAAATTAAAGAACTTTATTTAGCTTCTAGCTCTGAAGTTTATCAAACACCAATAAAAATTCCAACGGACGAGAAAGAAATGTTAAAAATTCCCGATATACACAATCCAAGATACTCTTATGGAGGTGGAAAAATTATTTCTGAATTGCTTGGGATACATTTTGCTAAAAACAATCTAAAAAAATTCATAATTTTTAGGCCACACAATGTATATAGTGGCGATATGGGTAATGAGCACGTCATTCCGGAATTTATATCAAGAATTAAAAATATCAAAAAAGATAAAAAATTTTTAATACGTGGAACAGGTGATGAAAAACGGTCTTTTATTTATATTGATGATTTTATATCTGCTTTCGATAAAATATTTACAAAGGGAAAAAATAATGAGATTTATAACATTGGCACAACAGAAATTGTAAAAATAAAAGAACTTGCAAGTAAAATTGCAAAAATATTTGGCAAAAAAATAAAACTTAAAAAAACTAAATTGCATTTAGGCGGTACCAATATAAGATGCCCAAATATAGCAAAAATAATAAGACTTGGTTTCAAACCTAAAGTAAACTTAAATCAAGGATTAAAAAAAATAATATAATTTATATGAATAACAATTCTTCAAAACCCGTTACAAAGTGTCAAATATCAAATTCTAAAAAACTGAAATCAATTATTTTTTTAGGCTATTTACCACCTGTAAATACATTGCAAAAAATTAATTCAACGTCAGTTGAACAAAAATCATTTCCTGCTGAGTTGCTTTATAGTGAAAAATCAAAATTAGCTCAACTAGGGTGCATTGTTGATAAAAAAATTCTTTTTCCTTACTCCTATCCTTACACTAGCAGTACAACAAAAATATTGAGAGAAAATTTTGCAGACTTATATAAGGACGTAATAAAAATTACGAATATAAAAAAAGAAGATTTAATAATTGATATTGGATCAAATGATGGAAATTTATTACAAAATTTTAAAGATAATCACAGAGTTCTCGGAGTTACACCCGAAAAGATAGGAAAACTCGCAATTAAAAAAGGTATTCCTACTATCATTGATTATTTTAATAAAAAAACACATAAAAATATTTTAAAAAAATATGGCAAGGCAAAAATAATTACAGCAACAAATGTTTTTGCGCACATTGATAATATCAACGAAATACTTAAATATATCATCGGAACTTTAACAGATGATGGAATATTTGTTTCAGAATCACACTATTTATTACCTTTAATTAAAGAACTACAATACGACACGATTTATCATGAACACATGAGATATTATTCTGTTCAAAGTCTTAACTATTTATTTAAAAAAAATAATTTAGAAATTATTGATACTAAGGAAATACCAACCCACGGGGGGTCAATTAGAGTATATGCGGCTAAAAAAGGCAGATATAAAATTTCAAACAATGTTAAAAAACAACTTAATAAAGAAAAAAAGTTCCTAAATTATAAAAATTTTAAAAAGTTCAAACACCAGGTAGCAATGTCCAAAGTTAAACTTTACAGTTTAATTAATAGTATAAAGAGAAGTAAGAAAAGCATATATGGGGTTGGAGCTCCATCAAGAGCAACCACTTTGATTAATTACGTTGGTCTAGATCAAGACTTAATAGATTGCGTATTAGAAGTGAACGGCTCCTACAAGATTGGTAATTATATACCCGGAACCAAAATTCCTATTTTAAATGAAAAGATTCTAATTAAAGACAAACCAGATTATTTAATGTTATTTTCCTGGCATATTTCAAAAGAGTTAAAAAAAAATCTTAGAAATAAAGGTTTTAAAGGAAAGTTTATTATACCCTTGCCAAATCCAAGAATTGAAAATTAAATATTCTACAATTTTTTACTAATAAAATAATAAAACGCGGCTATATTTGAGGAACTATTAAATTTATTATTATAAATTAATTGACTTATCTGCTTAATATTAAGAAATAATAATTGAATACCTTTTTCTGGTTTTTTCATTAATTTTAAATTCTTTGTGTAAAAACAAATAACACGCCTAGAACCCCTCCCAGGATCTGCGAAAAAAGTTACTAGTTTATTTAATTTAGTCATAGATTGATAACCTGTTTCTTCTAGCAACTCTCTACCTGCGGCATCGATTGAATCTTCATTTAAGTCTACTCTACCCATTGGAAACTCGATATTTTTTTTATTAATAGGAATTCTTTTTTGTTTTACTAATATAAATTTATTATTAACAACGGGTATAATAATAACATTGTCGGGTTCTTTAAAATAATGATATAGTTCATTTTTATTATATTTAGCATTAATTAAAAAAATATCAGAACTTAAATATTGTTTTTTTTTCATAAGACAAAAAATGAAATTAAATTTTTTAAAAATTAAAGAGTATTATCAAAAAGAAGGTTTTTATATATTAATAATACATTCTATAAATTATTTTTTTTTTAAGTTTTTTAAATCATTTTTCCACATAAATACTCCTTTGCATAAATACAAAATTTATTTAGTAAAAAAAATAAAAAAAATTTCCAACAATAGAATAATGAATGGTTTGTATAAAAATGTATATTTTAATTTTGATAATGGAACTCATTGGAATTACTTTGATATTTCATCTAAGTTAACAGGTTTTTATGAAGAACAAATACAAGAAAAAATTATTGAAATGAAAAATAAATATAAATTGATAAATTTAGTCAATATTGGAGCAGCCGAAGGCTATCACGCGGTAAGCTTGGTAAAGAATAACTATTTTAATAAAGGATATGCCTTTGAGATTGATAAAGTAGGACAAGATATAATAAAAAAAAATCTTATTAAAAATAATATTGTGGATAGGATTAAAGTCTTTGGAGATGGAAACTATAATTCTATTAAAAATAATGTTGATATCAAGGAACTTAAAAAGACTTTATTTTTAATAGATATAGAAAAGGGAGAATTTAAATTTTTTAACAAAAAAAATATAAATTTTTTTAATAAAAGCTTTTTTATTATTGAATACCATGGCAATATAAAATTGAACAAATTAAATAATATTGAAAGAAATTTTTTTAATTTGATTAAAAATAATTTTAAATTAGAGATAATTAAAAATTCAGGCAGAAATCCCTTTAAATTACCATCACTCAATGAATTTAGTGATGATGAACGGTGGTTAATGATGTCAGAAAGTAGACCCTCTGAAATGATTTGGTTAGCTTTAACACCTAAAAATTAAAAAAAACTTATTCTAATTTCCATTCATTCAAACATGTATCTTTATTTGGAAAATTTTCTGAACAAATAATTTTTTGTTTTTTATATCTAAATTTTGAAAAATATGCACCCCACCAATAAAAAGTACTGTTAGAGATTATATGATTTTTACAAAAACTCATTAACCAAAGATTATCATAAGCTGTACCATCATATCCTTCTTCCTTGGTTATTATATATGAAGGGTATTTTTTCAGTTCTTTTACTCTGCAAAATAATTTTTCTATATATTCTGTTTTTGTCGAAAATATAAAAAATTGAGGTTTTTTAACATGCTTAATAATTTTTCTTATAGCCTTTTCATAAAAATTTAGGGAAGTAATTCCGCCCATTTTATAATTAATAATTCTAGGCACTGTCTCAAATAATCTAACGCCTATAGACACGGAATTAGTTTTAACAATTTTATTTTTAATATTTAAAAAAACACTATTATTTACATTTGATGGTAATAATTCTGCAATTATTCTATTCCTATTTTCATTAAAATATTTCTCGCTTTGAAAATATCCAAATAAATATAAATTTTTTTTTATATTAAAATTATTTATCTTTTTGCTGAAATTACTTAAATACATTTCATCAATCAAATTATTTGAAAAAAATTGAAAAAATATTTTTTTTTTACTAAATATTTTTCTAAATAATTTAAATAAAACAAAAATAAAAATTATTTTTTTATATTTAACATTTTTTAATTTATTCTTATTTAGTGAAAAATTCCAAAAATCTCTAAAATCACTTATAAAACCAGTGGAAGTGTCTAGTATTAGCTTAGCATTATTTTTAAGAGCTATATTTTTAGCTGCGGCATATTGAAAAAGTTGATTGCCCAGTCCTCCACAAAGATAAAGATAAATTTTTTTTTCCATTTATTTATTTAATAAACTGTCTAATAATACACTTGTTATTATAAACAGCTATTTAATCAGATTTAATGTTTTGTTTTAATAACCATAATATATAATTTACAAATTAATGATAATAAATTTCTTAGATAAAATTTTTAATAATAAATCTATTATTGCCTCACTGCTTAAAAAAATTATCAAAAGATTGCCTTGCTTTAAAAGTTCTATTCTTGTGAAGCTAAATACAACCGAAAGACCTCCCTATGCATATTGCTTATACCATGCTGCAATATTGGCTAAAAAACTCAATCATAAAACTTTTAGTGTTATCGAATTCGGAGTAGCTGGGGGTAACGGAATAAATTTTATTGAAAAATTTTCAGAAAAAATTTCTAAAGAACTTGATATTAACATTGAAATTTATGGCTTTACTTTAGAAAAGGGTCTCTCAAATCCAGTTGACTATAGAGATTTGCCTTATTGGTTTAGTTCTGGTTATTTTTCAACTAATAAAGATAAGCTATTAAAAAAATTAAAATCTTCTAAAATAATATTTGGAGACGTAAAAGAAACAACAAAAGATTTTTTTGACACATATAATGCAGCGCCCTTAGGAGTTGTATTTAACGATTTAGATTATTATTCATCAACCATTAACTCTTTTAATATTTTTTCATCTAACCAAAAAAATTATTTGCCGCGAATATTTTGTTATTTTGATGATATTATTGGTAATGAGATTGAAATGTATGGAGAGTTTAATGGCGAATTGGCAGCTATAAAAAAATTTAATAGTGATAATCTAAATAAAAAATTTAGTTTAAATCAAAATCTTATAGCAACATTAAACGAGCCATGGCGATATCAGATATATTACTATCATGATTTTATGCACCCTCAATATAATATTTTTATTTCTAATAACGAACAAATAAAACAGAATGAAGATTTGAAATTAAAAAATTAATATAATTAAACTTAATAAAAAATTGTTACTTGTTTAAAGATTCGATTACTTGTTTCATAAAAAATTTGGGGGAGGCTTTTTTTGCAAGCAATTTCGAGTTTTTTTTAAACCTATTGTAAGTAACTTTATCGCACATCTTATTAAATGCTGTAATTATAGATTCGTGATCGTTAATATTAACTGAACAACCTAATTTATATTTTTTATTAATATTTCCAATTATACCATGTGATGAGGCAATTATAGGTACATTTTTAATTGCAGCTTGATATAGAACTCCACTTAGAAATAGAAAATTTTTTTGATATCCTACCCAAATAATGTTTGCTGCGCTAAATAATAATGCTTCATTTTTCTCATCTTGAAAACCTTTATATATAAATAATTTTTTTTTATTTACTAGCTCTTGATAAATAGGATCTTTTAAGATTTTTATTATTTCTGAATTCTGATGACCCGCTAATATGACAATTATTTTTTTAGATATTTTATCGCACAATAAAACATCCAATAACTCCAAAATACCCTTTGACAATTTTAATGATCCATAAACCAATGTTGCAATCGAATTGACTGGTAAATTTAATAACTTTTTAGCTATTTTATTCTTGAAATTAAAGTTAAATTCTCTCGGCTCCGCTAAAAATGTCAATTTTTTATAGTTTAAATATTTTTTTTTTTTTAAATATTCTATAAAAAATGGATCATTAGTTAATATTTCTTTTAAGTTTTTTATTTCTAATAATTTTTTAAATAAAAAACTTGCCAGTAAATTAAATCTGCCTGCATTACCTAATTTTGAATATTTTAGATGAAATTTTGGATTTACAAAAATACCTGAAAACGGGGTCAAATTGAATGGATTTCCAAAAATTGCTAAAGCTTTATCAAAATGATCAATAGAATTTAAAAAAATTCTATCAAAATCGTATTTTTTCGAAATTTTAATAAAACTTTTTTTAATTAAAAAATAAAGTCGAATCTGATGAAATATTAAATAAAAAGTATTATATTTTTTTGGTTTCTCATACTCAAAATATTCTATTTCAATTTTTGGATTTTCTTTTTTAATAATATTTAAAGAAGTATGATTTTTAGATTGATTTGAGGTTAATAAAACAATCTCAATTTTTTTTTTTGATAAAATTCTTATTATAAATTTTATATAAAGAACAATGTAATGCCCATCGCACTCTGGTTCAATAATAAGACATTTCATTAATTATTGAGATTAATATTGTATGTAATGATTAAACACTTGAGTTATGCCCTGCTTCAAGGAAAATTTTGGTTTCCAGTATTTAAATAAAAACCTGTCCGCTTTATTTTTTTTGTTCATCTGAACTCCGTCTTTATTTTCAGCGGGTATAAATTTCACTATTTTTCCTTCTCTTAAAAAAAGTTCAGAAATTATATTAGCAACTTTTCTAATTTTGGTTGATTTTCCAGTATTTAGATCTATATGCTTTTTAAACATAAAATCTCGATATTTTTTCATAATAAATTCTAATGCAGCACAACAGTCTTCAGCATACATAAAATCTCTTTCTTCTAAACCATTTGTGAGCATTTTTACATGGTTAGTATTTCTTCCTTTCAAAATAAAATCTGTGATTACATGTGTTTTTGCAGGATCATTCTCAATGCCGAAAACATTCCAAAACTTAACTGTAATCCCGTTCAAACTTGAGGTGAAATTCTCTCCAATTTTTTTCAAAACACCATAAGAAGAATAACTCATATTTGACATTTGGCTACTTGCAAAAATAAACTTTTTTTTATTTTTTTTTAATTGCTCAAAAACATTTTTCATTATAGCTGTATTATTCATTAAAAAATCATAACTATTTTGGTAATTTTTTAAATAAACGGAACCACCAACGTCAAATGCGAGAAAAAAAACAAAATCAACTTTTTTGATTAAGTTATTAAATCTTACATTATTATTTCTCAAGTCTTCAGATTTAGAATTTACGATATCTAAACCAAATACTTGATAATTCCTTTTCTTGAGATACTGAAATAAGTGCTCACCAATCTGTCCTTTGGAGCCTAATATTAAAATTTTCATAAAATAAAAAAAATATATAAACTACCTGTCATACTTTAGAAAGATAATAATTAACTTTAAAGAATAAAAAACCGCTTGAAAATTCTTTGATATATTTTTCAGGCTTTTGTGAAGAAATCTGATATTTTTTTATTACTTGATCATATAAGTAAAAATTATAACTATCTATTAAAGGTCCTGGTTTTGTAACTTGCAATATTGAGTTATTTTTTAAATAATCAATAGTTTTAAATGCATTCGTTGATCTAAAATGGCTATATGTTGTTAAACAAATATTTATTAGAACAAAAAATAAAATAAAAATAAAATAAAAATAGCAAAATTTTTTATTCTCTTTCTTAATTAATATATTTACTACATATAAAAAAGGAATAAATAACATTAAGTATCGTTGGGTCGGCCTAAAAAAACTTAATGCGAAAATGTAACAAAGAAATGAAATTATTATATATAGATAAATTTTATTATATTCACTTTTTTTCAGCGATAAATAAAAATGAAATAATAAAAGTCCTGAACATAAAAAATAGAGACCTCTAAGTATATTTTCATTAATATTAAAAAAATTTCCTAAATTTAATTCCCCTGGAAAAAAATTATTTTGATAACCAATAAAAAATAGGAATACAAGAAATATAAAATAGAATTTATATTTTTTTAATATTTTAAAATTAAAATCTAAAATACTAAAAGGAAGAGTGAAAATGAAAGTAATGCCTAAATAATATAAAAATTTTGTACAAAAATTATATAAATTATAATCAAAATAATTGTTGTTAAGACTTGATAATACGTAACCAAAATTAATAAATGAAAAATAAAAGTATAGTCCAATAGAAATGAAAGGTAAAAAATTATATAATACTAAATAAAATATTCTTAATTTTATATCTTTATTATAATTGAAATAATTAATCAAAAGACTTTCAAGAACAATTATTGCTAAAAACATTGGTTTCATTAATGATGCCAATGAAACTAAAAAGCTAGAAATTAAAATTTTTGAAATAATATTCTTATTTGAAAATATTTGACTAATTCCAAAGAAACAAAGTGACGCTGGCAGCAAATCTGCTGTTGCTTTAAAACCATATATCCAAATAATTGGATTCAAAAATAATACTAATACCAATATAAAAAAATTTGCTAAATTAATTTTAAAAAAATTAGTAAAATTTAGAATCCCAAAATATAGAAATATATAAGACAAAATTGAAAGAAATCTGCCTGTAATTAGATAGTTATGAATTGAAAATAATTGATCAAAAAAAAATATAATATAAGAAAAAACGACTGTATTCGCCTGAACACTTATAAATTCTTCTAGTATTAATTTATTATAGTTTTCATAGAATTTAGCAAAATCAATAAATGCAAACTCAAGACTTACTGGGTAATTTTTGACAAAAATTAAATGAATAAAGATTGTACTTAATAAGAGTAATACTGGTTTATTAATAATATTTAAAATTTTTTTTAAATTCTGAATCATAAATTATTTATTACAATCACAAGTTACAATTTTTGATAAAAAAAATTTTCTATATATTTATATGATAAATAAGCAACTATGGTGGTTAAAAAATATAATAATATTAAAAAAAGTATAGTATTTAACAAAGTAAATTCATACACATTTACTTTTAAAAATATATTAAAAATTTGAATTGCTATCCACAAAACCAAAGAATGCGTCAGATAAATACTGTAGCTAATTTTACCAATTAATTGAAATAAACGATTAATAAAAAAATCTTTTTTAAGAGATATTTTTTTATTAAGACTGGACTGATACAGAATCCAACCAAATAAAAAAGGCAAAAGCGCAAGATAATATTTGTTATAAATAATAAAAATTAATAAAAAAAATATAATTAGAATTGTTGAATATAATTTTTGCTTAATAAAGATTAAGCCAAATAAACCACCTATCATAAAAGCAAATAAACAATTTAAATTTGTTGAAAATCCATGCACTGAATAAAAAACTGAAGAGGAATAGTACTTAGAATAAAATAAAATAAATAAAATAATAGGAATAATAATTTTTTTTCTTAATGTAAAAAATGTTAATGAAAAAACTAAATATGTAAAAAACTCAGAACCAACTGCCCACGATGGTCCATTAAATGACAAAGGGTTTCCAAAAATATTATGTACTAAAAAAATATTGTAAATAAAACTTTCAAGATTATTTTTTACAAATGTATCGTAATTAGGTTTTATCCCATAGTAATTATGTGCAATAAATTTTGCTATTTCCAATAATAAAAAAAATAATAAAGTTAATAAATGAAGTGGGTATAATCTAAAAAATCTTTTTTTTAAAAAGTGTAATACGTGATTAATGGTATAGATTTCACTAAAGTATTTTATAAAAATAATATAACCACTTATAACAAAAAAAAAATGAACAGAAAAAAATAGCCAACTTAAGTCAACATTCAAATTATTAATTATAATTTTAAAATGAATAAAACAAACAATTAAAGCACAAATTCCCTTAAAGCACGTAATGCTATCTATATTTTTCATTAAAATTATTTGTAAAAAAAAATTAATTTATAATAAAAAAATTGCCATTAAAGAAAGAGTGAAGACAATAAAAAGGGATATATAAAGAGTTAATTTTTTAAAAATTGACCAAGTTTCTTTCTGAGAACTGATATCCATTTTTGTTATATTTTATATATTAATCTTAGCCTTGTCGTGCCTTAAACTTAGGATTTTTTTTATTAATTACGTAAAGCTTTCCTCTTCTTCTGACTATTTTACAATTTATATCTCTTTTTTTTAAAGACTTTAGTGAACTTACAACTTTCATAATATTTATTATTTATACACTAATATTGAATTTGTAAAGAAATGTTAATAATTTTTATTTTTAAAATCTTCTATATAATCTTTAAGTCTAATCCTTCCCTTAATATTTATAATTTTGGTACCGAGATTTGTTTTTGGCACTGAAGATTTAAAACGTTCTCCTGGTCTAGATGGTAAATATTTAATTTTAGAACCAAATAATCTTGCAAGTTTAACAATGCTGTAGTTCTGAGAACTAGCAACGCTATAATGTGTATTCTTTTTTTTTTTCCATGCAAGAAGACATGCATCAATAGTATCGTCTACGTGCGTAAATCTTCTTATTTGGGAACCAGGTCTTACGACAGGCAATAATTTTTTTTTTTTAAAGTGATTTTCAAATATCCCAACGACAGTCCCCATATCTCCACTACAAATTTGTCTTGGTCCGTAAACATTATAAAAATAAATAACTTCACATCTAAAATTAAACCATTTCTTCAAATTATCCAATAGCTCTAAATTTTTGGCTTTAGTAAAAGCATAAGGAGATAAATTCATATCTTTACCGTTATTGCCTAAACTTGCGGATGTTGCGGAATATATTATTCTAATGTTATTTTTTAATGAAAATTTAAATACCTCTAAACTTCCTTTAATATTAGAATTTATACATTCATTAAATTTTTTAAAACTTTGATAAATTCTTGAAAACTCACCAAAATGAAAAATTGTATGAATATTTTTTTTTTTATTATTTAAAATATTTGCAATATTTGTAGTATTTGATTTTAAATATTTAACGTTATTATTTTTTATATGGTTTTTAATTGTTCCCGAAGAGTAATTATCTAAACTAATAATTTTATATTTGTTAAATTTAACTAATTTTTCAATAAGTGCAGAACCTATAAAACCAGCGCCTCCTGTAACTAAAATTATATTTTTCATTAATATATTAATGGAGCACTAAAAGCCTGGCAACGACCTACTCTTCCGTGCCTTAAGACAAAGTACCATTGGCGCTAAAGGGCTTAACTGCCGAGTTCGGAATGGGATCGGGTGTTACTCCTTTGCAATAATCACCAGGCAG
>Ga0114960_10000804_pt1 | contig 25645 bp, 26 predicted proteins | sample C_130625_MF_Meta_FD_92637 | JGI IMG/M metagenome (GOLD analysis project Ga0114960, IMG submission 92637) | Freshwater microbial communities from Lake Croche, Canada to study carbon cycling - C_130625_MF_MetaG | ecosystem: Environmental > Aquatic > Freshwater > Lake | place: Lake Croche, Canada... | reverse complement strand
TGCCAAAGATGTTCAAAGGTCAAAGGATATTGAAAGTGGCAAAGAGTTAAACAAACTTGTTAAAAAGAATCCTGGTGTATTGAAAACATACAGTGATGCTGTAAAGAGAGATAAGAAACTAGGCATGGCGGAAGGTGAAGAGAAACCTGTACACCGCATTGGGTTAACTGTTACCGATCCCAATCATCCCATGGTCAGCAAGCGTGGCGAAACCATACAAAAAACTGTGCGTGTGCCCGGTCATGATCCTGCCAAGGCCATCAATGCGGCCATTGCTCACCATCGTCGCAAAGGTTACAAGGTACATGATCATCACTACATGGGCACAGTGGACGACGAGCCAATGGACGAAGGCAAACAACAAAAGGGTGCTGACTATCGTGATCCCCCAGAAACAGATTATGATGCAACCGGACATGACGCTTCAGTAGCAAGACTAAAGCACCTGGCTGGTGTTGGTCCCATGAAAACTGTGTACGATCCCAACAAGCGTGTGTACAAGAACGTGCCCACCGCTGTACAACCCAAGAGATCATGACACCTACAAAATTACCGGCTCCTGTGGCAGTTGATGCTACTCGGCCAGCACTTAGACCACCTGTGCCACAACAGGTGACTAAAAAATCAAGACCACGAACTATCCAGGGTCTAAGTATAGCATTAAAATTAAATCCATGAGAGCCAGCGAATTTATTATTGAAAATTCCAACATTGCAGAAGATTACATGGCGGGACAGTGTCATGTGATGGCTCTGGCACTAAAACGTCTACATCCCAATTGGCAACTGCGAGCCAGAATAGGCTGGGATGATGATTCAGAAGATGATGAATATCGTGTGGATCATGTGTACATTGTGGATGATCAAGGTCATGCCTGGGATTGCTGTGGTGAGTTTGACAGTGAAGCACAATTGCTGGGTCCAGACAATACTCACGGTCAAGACGTTCAAACTGTTGAACTTGATGATCAAGAAATTGCTCAACTGGTACAACGTGGAGAACTACGTGCGTTTACAGATGTGGACATACAAAAAGCCATCGACTTTGCTCAAGCACATGACGATGAACAATTGAATGAATTGACGTTCATGGGCATGAGTCCCTGTACCAAAGACTGCTCAGGACATCGTGCAGGGTACAAATGGAGCAAGGCACGTGGTGGAGTAAGTTCAGCCAGCCCCAGCAACAGTTTCAACAAAGGTGCTGAAATAGCCCGAGCTGGATACTAACGGTGCCACTCTGCGTACAAACGCACTACTTCTCGACCTGAGGTAGAAGATTCAGTTTGTTCATTTGATTGTTCGAATCCATGTTCAACTGCCAACTGGTTTAAGAACTCAAATGTCCAGGGAAAAAAATCAATTGATTCACAAGCAGGATCCACGTGGTCTTTGCGACCGGGATTGAGTCTCCAATAAATTCTAGCACTGTGTCGCAACAAAGAAACTACTTTGGCAACTTGATCACGTATGGTTGACTCTGTGCCAAAATTGATTGAACCCAAACAAGTGGCCACATCAAATCGTTGATCAGTTGCAAACTGTTCAATCGTGCATGCAACATCTGCTTGATCAAACGCAGGATCAATACCAATCACACAGGGCAACAATGATTTAAAAGGGTTTGCTCCACAACCCACATCCAGCAACCACAGTTCTGGTGATATTTTTTTTGCTATTGCCTCTGGGCCGCTATAAGTATTATTGCCATTAGACCGCCACTTCGTTCTGAAGTATTCATTTAACAAACTTTGATTATGCATAGAAAACTACTTATATTATTAACAGCCTTGCTGTGCAATATTGCCATGGCCTGGCAACCCACAAAGCCTGTCACCGTGGTCATGGGATTTGCTCCTGGTTCGGGCAACGAAATCTCATTTAGAAAAGCCACCCAGATCGTTCAACAAAACAATCCTGGTGTGACATTTGTGATTGAACACAGACCCGGTGCCGATTCTGTTGTGGCACACAACTATTTTCTCACTCAACCCGCAGACGGCCACACCATTGCTGTGCCCAGTCACATGAGTCAGTACGTGACCAATGACATCTGGCAACGTGACATCAAACGATTCGAGTACAATACCTTTGTGAATGTGGTTACCCTGGGGCAAAGTCCCCTGGCTCTAGTGGCACATCCTTCTAGTGTTATCAACACACCTGCAGAATTTGTTGTGTTGATAAAGCGTCCCGGGAGGCCTGTCAACGTGGCCCTGGGCGGTGGGGCACATCAAATGGCCTATGAATACATCATGCACACCCAAGACGGTAGCAATCAAGTACAAGCAGTCAAACACAGTGGTCCTGCACCTGCTGTGCAGGCTGTGGCATCAAACGTGACCGAGTTTGGTATCATGCCCGTGACTGTGGCTCGTCCCTTGATCGAAGCTGGGCGAGTACGATTGATTGGACTCACCGGCACACACAACATCAAAACCCTAAAGGATGCACCACTCATGAATCTGGCAGTGCCCGGTATCAGTGTGTATGCTGGCTGGATGGTGAGCCTGTTGCCGGGCACACGAAATGATGTGATCGAATGGTATCAACAGGAATTTGCTCGTGCCATTCAAAGTGCAGAATATCAAGCCTGGGCCGCGGACAGTTTTATTTTTACTGACCCACAGCAGTTGACTCCACACGGTACTGCAAGATATGCTGAACAACTGCGCAGAAGTTTTGCCCCAATTATCAAGAAACTACAATGAAATACATTTTTGTCACAGGTGCTCCAGGATCAAAATGGTCCAGTGTGGTAAAAAATATATATTATAGCCCCAGCATAGATCGGTCAGATTCCGGCCCACAACGTCAGTATGAAAAAACTGCACACGAAGGTGTTTACTGGGATCCGGGCATGGAGTTTGGCAAGTTTTTTCACAGGCTCAGTGAGCATGGTTGGTTTGAATGCGAATCAGAATTTGATCATCCTTTCTCAGGCACAGGTGTACGCATCATCAAGAGTCATGTGTTTGCACATCATGTAGATTATATCAAAACCAACTGGCCTGATTGTGCTGTTGTGTTGATACATCGACAGGATGATTCATGCCTGGGTTGGTGGGTCAGTGCCGGCGGATTTGACATTTCCTATCCTGACTACAAGCCCTATTACCAAGACTTGGCCACAATGGATCAGCATATAAAAGCACAGAACCAGGATATACTTCGAGCTTGGGCACAGTACCCAGGCACCGAACCCAAAAACAATCAACAACTGGCACAGCAGTTGGGCATTGCGTTACCCCCAGACAATTATCAACAGGACTATGAGTCGAATGATATTAACATTAAAGTGATCTAAAACATGAAACAACCACAACGCATATTAATAATGGGCCTGCCGGGCTCGGGCAAAACATATCTGGCACAGCACCTGCTGGAACATTTGCAAAATGACAAGAAACGAGTTGCTTGGCTAAATGCCGACGATGTGCGTAAAAAATACAACGACTGGGATTTCTCCACAGAAGGACGCATACGTCAAAGCCATCGCATGCGAGAACTAGCAGACAGTTATACTGACATGGATTATGTGATCTGTGATTTTGTGGCACCGCTGGTGGAAATGCGCAACAATTTCAAAGCAGATTGGTGTGTATGGATGGACACCATTGATGCAGGACGCTTTGAAGATACCAACCGAGCCTTTATCGCCCCAGAAGTTTATGATTTTAGAATCACAGAACAAAACGCAGAAAAATGGAGCGAGTTTATTTTTGCCCATTTATATGACAATCGTAGACGTCCTGTGTTTGATTGGCAACGAGAAACAGTACAGATGCTGGGACGCTGGCAACCATTTCATGCTGGACATCGGGCCTTGTTTGAGCGATTGATTGCAAAAACCGGGCAAGTGGTTATTCAAATACGTGATGTACAGGGCTGGCAAGGATCCAATCCGTTTGCTATAGAGCAAGTTCGGGGATTTATCAAGCGGGATTTAGATCCCATTTATCAAGGACAATACGAAATACAAGTGGTGCCCAATATTGTGCATATTGGCTGGGGTCGCGGCGTGGGCTATACCTCAGGCGAAGAAACATTTGATGATGCAATTACTACAATATCTGCTACTAAAATTAGAAAAGAACTAGGACTGAAGTGAATTAACTGTGGCTAAATATAGCATTATGTGGATCTTACACTTTCTTCCCGACGCTGTAATCTTATGGTTTTGTAACATCTTGCTGTTTGTGGGTGTTGCACTCACTGTGACGGCATTTTTTATCCAGGCCATTCCCCTGATAAATCAATATCGTAAACCGGCACAAGTCCTGGGTATCGCTCTTTTGGTCCTGGGAGTTTACTTTCGTGGGGGATACAGCGTGGAACAGCAATGGCGTGAGCGTGTGACTGAAGTAGAGGCAAAATTAAAACAGGCCGAAGAACAAAGCGCACAAGCAAACACAAAGATTGAGACCAGAGTTGTAAACAAAACTCAGTACATCAAAACACGTGGTGCTGATATTGTGAAATATGTTGACCGTGAAGTTGTTAAGTACGATGATGCGTGTAAAATTCCCCAACCATTTATTCAAGCACATAATCGTGCCGCGGAGGCCCCTAAAAAATGAAAATCAATGACGTTATAAACGAATCCTGGAGTGAAAAGTACAAGAGCAGTATCAATTGCTCTCATCCCAAAGGCTTTAGTCAAAAGGCACATTGTGCCGGCAAAAAGAAACACACGGAATCAGTTGAGATGGAAATGGTGTGCGAAGACTGCGGCATGTGCCAAACACACGGCAGTGTCATGGAAATTGCAAAGGGTGCAAAAGATTCAAATGGCTATACACGTTGTTGGCCAGGCAAGCATGCCGAAGGCACTAAAACAGGCAAAAATGGCGGACAGGTGCGTAACTGTGTGCCTAACGAAAGCATTAATGAAGATGGCAAGAGATGTATGCAATGTGGCATGATCAATTGTGCCTGTCCCGGCGACAGTTGCAAATGCAAACCTATCAAGGGTTGGGTACCTGGCAAAGGTTTTGCAAAAGCCATGGACGAAGCTGCCAATGCCGCACAGCAGGCTGCCATTGCCATCAACATGAAAAAGAATCATGTCAAGCCCAAGAGTTTGGACGAACAGTTTGATACCATTGAAGAAATGGTTGAAGCACTGGCACAAGCACATGGTGTAGATGCTGAAACTATCTGGGAAGAATTTGAATCAGTGGATGATCACGAGCTACTAGATGAGTCAGCGGCCTGGCATCGTAAGGCAGGCAAAAGTGCCAAAGGTGGATTGAATCGCAAAGGTGTGGCCAGCTATCGTGCAGAACATCCTGGCAGTCATTTGCAGATGGCAGTGACTACTAAACCTTCAAAACTCAAACCAGGATCAAAAGCTGCCAAACGTCGCAAGAGTTTTTGTGCTCGAATGGGCGGCAATAAAGGTCCTATGAAAAAGCCCAATGGCGACCCAACACGTAAGGCCTTGGCATTAAGGAAATGGCATTGCTGATGAACTCTAAAGACCAAGGTGTTGTATCCACGTTGATAATGTTTGTGATTGTAATCCTGTTGGTGTTTGTGATCGCAGGATGTTCAACCGTGGTTCCTGTCATGGCAAAGTTTCCCGATGCACCCGGTAGACAATCTACCACGGCCTGCCCAGATTTACAAAAGTTAACTGAACAAGCAAAACTAAGCGATGTGGCACGTACAGTCACAGTAAACTACACAACCTACTACGAGTGTGCTGTGAAACTAGATGCCTGGATTGAATGGTATAGTATACAAAAAGAGATTTTTAAAGGAGCCGGAAAATGAACAATGAACCTTGTGGCCAATGCGGTCATACTCACCCAAAAAAATGAAAGATTCTAAATGGATAATCACGCAAGAGAACAATACATAGCAACCCATCCTACCACCGTGACACAAGTAACAAGATACGACGAAATTGACATCATGGATGATCACTGGAGCGACACTGAAGTTGTTATAATTGTGGTATTTGTGGTGCTGGCCACGGTGGCTGTCACAAGACTATTGGGCAAAAAGAAAGACACACAACATGAGTGATTGTATACTTACTTTGGATCAGTTGAAACAAATGGTCAAGAATCCCTATATTGATCATTGGTACTCGGCCCTGGCGCAACTGTTGCCGGACTATGAACTCAACACACCCTTGCGTGTGGCACATTTTGTAGCACAGTGCGCTCATGAGTCAGGCAACTTTGTTTTCATCCGAGAAAATCTCAATTATAAAGCCGCAAGTTTACAAAAGATTTTTGCCAAGTATTTTCCCACTGCTGAATTGGCTGCCGAGTATGCCAACCGGCCTGAACAGATTGCCAACAGAATCTATGCGTCAAGAATGGGCAACGGTCCTGAAACATCAGGCGATGGCTACAGATTTTGCGGACGTGGACTGATACAATTGACCGGACGAGACAACTACACATTCTTTGCCGGCAGTTTAGATATTTCGGTGGAAGACGCCAGCCAGTACTTGGAAACATTTGAAGGTGCCGCACAATCAGCCTGCTGGTTTTGGGAACAGAACAATTTGAATAGATTTGCTGATGCCAATGATGTCAAAGGATTGACCAGGGCTATCAATGGTGGCTATATTGGACTTGAAGATCGCCAGAGCCACACAGAACACGCATTACACGTACTAGGGGCTTAAATGGCACCATCATCAAGCGTAACCTTTACTTCAGTTCCTACCAGCATCACAAAAGGCTCTACAGGAACATTTAATACCTCCGAAACTGGCATTCCTGATGCTAGTACGTTGTACTGGGCTATCAACAATGGCACCACAACCAACAGCAATTTCTCTGCAGTCACAGGATCATACATCAATAGTGGAAATCCAGGTACTGGATCATTCTCAATTGTGACCCTAACAGATGGAATCCCACAAAGTGATTTAACTTTTACTGTCAGGGTATATCTAGATTCGGGTCTGACCAATTTGAAAGCCACCAGCACTACAGTAAATCTTGCCAGTCCCGGTGGCAGCATACCAGTCGCAATCGGCACCGGAATCACCGTTGGTGGCGGGATTACTATAGGATAACACATGGCAGATAGATATTGGGTTGGCGGAACAGGCACGTGGAATCAAACTTCCACTGCAAATTGGAGCACCACATCTGGCGGTTCTGCCGGCGCCAGCGCACCAACTCCCACTGATGCAGTGTATATTGATGCCAATTCAGGTGGTGGCACAGTTGATGTGCAAGACGCAGGCGGAGCCACTCTTCCTTGTTGCGCCGCTCTAGACTTCACAGACTTCACAGGCACTTTTGACAGTTCATCCGGTGTGTTAGAAGTGTTTGGGGATATCACATTATCTACTGCAGATGGTAGTGATTTTACCCTGTTCACACCCAACATCTACGGAACCTCCTGTACGTTGAACACTAATGGCAGAGCTATCAAAGATTTGTATGCAGGTGGTGTAAGTGTAACCACTGAATTAGAGTACAGTCCAACAGTCACCGTGTTCAATACTGGTTTGACGTGCAATGGCATCTTTGTATTCAGTCAAGGAACTTTTACTTCAAGCGGTTATAGTATCTATGCCCAGTACTTTCTTTGGGGCACTGCAGGTGCTGTCAAATCAACAACCATAAACATGCAGGATGGTTATTTTGCAATCACCAACAGTGTGTCACCTGGCGAAGGATGGAGCATTTGGTACCACACATCACCCAGCGAAGTAACTGTCAATATCAACGACTATAGTTATATAAACTTTGTTAACCAGGTGGCTTCTGCTATTTACTTATACAATGGTGCCACTGGCAGTATCAGTAGCTTGGGCAAAACCTATCGCACCTTGAATGTAGGCGACGCAGGCGCCTTAGGCGGTGTCACAATATACGGTGACAACACGTTCTACACCATTTCAAACGGTGTGCAGCCGGTCACGGTGACTTTTGCCGCAGGGTCAACACAAACAGTGACCCTCTTTGAGCTGTCAGGCACTAGTGGCAATCTAGTCACTTTAAACAGCACCAGTCCCGGCACACAATTTACCTTGTACCGAGCCACTGGTCTTGTGAGTGTGGATTACGTGAGTCTCCAAGATTCAGCAGTCACAGGTGATACCATTTGGTACGCAGGTGCCCACAGCACCAATGTAAGCAACAACACCGGATGGACGTTCACAGCACAACCACCAGTGAACCGATATTGGGTGGGCGGAAGCGGCACCTGGGACGTAACAAATGTCACGAACTGGAGCGCCACAAGTGGTGGTGCAGGTGGCGCTTATGCACCCACAAGTATAGATGCTGTGTTCATTGATGCCAATTCAGGTGGTGGTACTATCGGTGTTGTTGGTAGTGTAGATGCTGGCAGTTTAGATTGTACAGGATTCACAGGAACCTTGACCTCAGACTATTATGCTACCCCACGCTTGCTTGGAAACTTAACGCTTAACGCAACAGCAACTTATGATTTGTGGTTTGGAGTTTTTGGTTCAACAATCCTGACCTCTAACGGTGCAATCTCTTCCGGATTAAAGCCACGCATCACAGTGTCCGATGGTACTTTGACCTTGGGTGATGATATTAGTTTTTATAATATTGTAATCTTAAATAACAGCACTTTTAGTACCAACAATCATAATGTGACTACAAATCTTCTTGAAATTTATGAGGCAAGCACACTTAATTTGGGCAGCAGTTCAATAACCCTGAGTTATTTTATCATCCATCCGGAAGTCACCCTAAACGCCGGTACATCCACCATCAACATGAGAATTGATGTGCAAGACCCTTATGACTGGGAATTTTACGGTGGCGACCACACCTATTACAATTTGAATTTTTTAACTGATGCAGACACTGATACTGGATATGGTGGAGTATATGACAACAACACTTTTCACTCGATTACCAACAGTGTTCAGCCCATAGATGTGATATTTCAATCTGGGTACACACAGACCATTACAGGTACATTTGGTGTGTCAGGCACCGCTGGTAACCTGGTCACTTTGCGAAGCACACTCCCGGGCACCCAATTTACTCTGGTCAAAGCATCAGGCACAGTGAGCTCAGATTATCTAAGCCTACAAGATTCAAACGCCACAGGTGGTGCCGCCTGGTACGCAGGTACGCATTCAACTGATGTGAGCAACAACACAGGGTGGACGTTTACTGCACCACCCGGTGGCAGCATACCGATCTCGATTGGTGTCGGACTCAGTATCGGCAGCGGGATTACTATAGGATAACACATGGCAGATAGATACTGGGTAGGCGGCGCAGGTACTTGGGATACTTCAAGCACCACACATTGGAGTGCTTCTTCAGGTGGCGCCAGTGGTGCCAGTGCACCTACCAGTGCTGACAACGTGTTCTTTGATTCAGCTTCAAACTCTTCCAGTTATGCAGTCACACTTGGCAGTAACTTTGTGGGCACAGCATCTGCCTCGACAATAACTGCGATGACCAGCACGGTTACTGTGGTCACTGTGACCAGTGGGTCATTGGCTGTGGGAAATTTAATTTTTATATTAACAGTACTGTTTAAGATCACTAGTTTTGGAACTGGCTCTGGCGGTGCTGGAACTTATAATTGTAGTGTGTTGCGGGGGGCCAATGGCACTGGCTTTGGTAGTCTGGCTGCATATTCTCCGGCGCCAATCTGTGCTGATATTAGTTTTTCAGGCCCTGTAGCAGGCACACTCACATGGGTCACAACAAACAGTGCCATTGAAGTTGCAGGCGGTGCGACGGTGGCTGCATCAGGTGTGACCATGAGCAACTTACCCTTGGTATTGACTGGTGCCAGCACTCACACTCTCACCACCAACAGTGTGGGCATGGGGTCATCAGTGTATCTGTGTGGCACTGGTACATACACTCTGGGGTCAGCATACACTGCCAGTGGTATCACTACTGGCAGTTTATATTTTAGTCTAGGTACATTTAGCACAGCTAATTTTGCATTAACTGTTGGTGTATTTGACCAGGACTCTAGTGGCACCAGAACCATAAATCTAGGATCCAGCACAGTGACCATTGGCACTAACAGTTATCCCACGGGAAGTAATAACCCCAGTAGTGTGTTTGGCACCAATGTGACGTTCAACGCAGGAACATCACAGGTCAATTTTACCGGCTCTAGTGCTTTTTACTTTAGTTTTGGTGTTGCTAAAACTTGGTATAATTTTTCGTTGACATCAACTGGCATTAACCAGCAAACCAACGGTGGTATAAAATTGGGTTATACCACCTCAGATATACCCACGTTCAACAATTTTACCATTGCTGGACAGACCAATGATTACCCTGCTCAGATATATTTGCAAACCAACATGACCGTGAACGGCACACTTACCCTGAGTCCGGGCACTTCAGTCACGACTCGACTGATGTTGAGGACCGACACGCTGGGCACCGCAAGAACCATCACCGTGGCTGCTTTTGCCGCAGGTGCCAAGGATATAGACTGGCAAGATATTGCCATAGCCGGGGCGGCAGGTACCATTAGTGGCACACGATTTGGTGACTGTGGTGGCAACACTGGTATAACATTCCCTGCAGCCAAAACTGTGTACTGGAACTTGGCCGGCGCACAGAACTGGTCAGCAACTGCATGGGCAGCCACAAGTGGTGCCGCACCTGCTGTAAACAATTTCCCCTTGGCACAAGACACCGCAGTATTTGACAACACCGGTAGTGTGACTGGAACAATTACCATTAACGGAAGCGGGGCCAACGTAGGATGGAACATTGGCAGCATTGACATGAGTGCTAGAACCAGTGCAATGACCCTGGCTGCTTCTAGTAGCATCAGTTATCCTTGGATATATGGATCTTGGACCAATGGATCAGGAGTCACAATATCGGGCACTACTGGCCCAATAACATTTTCAAATCGCAGCACACAGACCATCAACTCAGCAGGTAAAACATTCACACAAGATATTCTTATTAATGCCCCCGGCGGCGGATTACAATTATTGACAAATAATTTAACCACTTCAAGTGCCACAGCAGGCACAGGACTAGTCAGAGGAACATTAGATTTAAACAATTTAACATTCACCACCCCATATTTTGACTCAAACAATACCAACACAAGAGTGATTGCGTTTGGTACCACTGGTGCAATTACAATGTCAGCAGCCATTAGTGGTACTATATTTGTCATGAGCACTGCCACTGGATTTACCTATACTGGAACCTCCAATATTGTAATCAGTACATCTGGTGTTGGCAGCACAAGAGGGTTCGCTTTTGGAACTTCTGGCGGTGGTACAGAAAGTAATGCACTATCTTTTTCTTTTAGTGGAGCTCCAGATGCACGAGGCTCAGGTGTATGCAAAAATTTAGATTTAAGTGCTTGTACTGCCGGCGCTACATACGTTAACGCCTTTCTAGTAACTGTTTATGGCAATGCAACTTTTAATTCATCAGTGACATTTTCTGCTTCAGGTTTTACAATGACATTTGGCGCCACATCTGGTACAAAAACCATAACCACTGGTAGCAATACCATGGACTTTCCCATCACATTCGATGGCGTGGGCGGCACATGGTCTTTGCAAGATGCCATGACTGTGGGGTCAACTAGAACCACCACTCTGACCAATGGCACTTTAAATTTAAACAGTTTTACATTAACAACTGGAGTGTTCAATTCAAGCAACACCAACACAAGAACACTGGCATTTGGTACTGGTAAAATTGTAATCCCGTCCACAGGCCAAGTTTGGAACACTAGCACCGCTACAAATCTAACTGTGACTGGTACACCTGTGGTTGACATTGATAATAACACAGCAACGGCTGTGAGTGTGTTTCCAGGAACGCCAACCGAGTCAAACTCAATATCATTCAACTTCATCAACGGCACGTATGTGCTGGGGCTTTTTACATCCAGTACCAGCAATGTAAGAAATCTAAGTTTTACTGGATTTGCTGGATCCATAACAGGGATTGTGAGTGATTGTAATGTGTATGGTAATTTGACATTTAGTTCCGGCATGTCAATGTCATCCAGCATATGGCCGTTGACGCTTGCTGCCACTTCTGGCACCAAAACCATAACCACAGCAGGATTCACAATACCAATTTCACTCACATTCAACGGTGTGGGTGGCACCTGGTCTTTGCAAGATACCACAACAATGAGTGCAACTGCTACATTGACCAATGGTACTGTAGATTTAAACAGCAAAACATTCACAGTTGGTACTGCGTTTACCACGGCCGCAGGCACCAAAAATCTCACATTCAATGGCGGTACATTGGTGTGTTCGTCTGCGGCTGCAACAGCATTCAACAATGCTGTACCCACAGGATTTACCACCACAGCAGGCACAGGCACTGGTTATATACAGATGACAGCAGCCACAGCCAAAACATTTGTGGGTGGTGGCTCCACATACAACTGTGTGCTACAGCAGGCCGGTGCTGGACAATTGACCATAACAGGATCAAACAGTTTTGGTGATTTGCAGGCCACTACTGCTGGTAGGCCTTCTACAATTTTGTTCACAGCCGGCACAACCACAACATTCACCAGTTTCACGCTGTCAGGCACAGCAGGTAATCTGGTCACAATTGGATCGGTCACAGCCGCCAGTCACACCCTGAGCAAGTCTAGTGGATATGTGATTGTGGGCTATTTGAGCATCAGCAGAAGCACTGCCACTGGCGGTGCTGGCTGGTACGCAGGCACTACTTCAACTGATGGTGGCAACAATTTGGGGTGGCTTTTTACAGCTCCGCCACCCCCGGTCTCGATTGGACCCGGCATTTTGCTTGGTCCGGGAATCTTGATAGGATAATAAATACTCAAAAGAGGTAACAATGACAGCAAAACTCAGCGAATCGGAAAAGAAAAAAGAAGACTGGATGAACTCAAAATGGCGTCCTATGATGGGCTGGATGTACATGTGTGTGTGTTCATTTGATTTTGTAGTTGCACCCATACTATGGAGTCTAACACAAAGCGTGTTTCACGGTGCTGTCAACGTTCAATGGCAACCACTCACACTACAAGGTGCAGGATTGTTCCACATCAGCATGGGTGCTGTGTTGGGCTTGGCCGCGTACGGTCGCACACAAGAAAAACTAGCAGGAGCAAACAATGGCGGAATCAACCTACCATCAAGCGGGGGAACAACATATACGCCTCCGACGCCAGTCCCACAACCAAGCACGTTTGGTGCACCAGTTGCCACCACAGTCACACAGACATTCGGAACCCCAGGTGTCTCAAGCGGCAGCGGGTTTGGAAGCACACCTGCAGGCTTTGGTAGCAGTGCAGGATTCGGAACATCAACGTCTTTGGACGTAATCACAGGCTTTGGCGGCAAGCCAGCACCTGTTGTGCCACCTTTTCCAGAAAGATAAAAACATGAAACAACTATTAACCACACTCTTATTATCAATTGCGTTCACAGCATCTGCTGAACCTGTACACATCTGCCGAGGGCAATTTGCTTTTTGCGGAGCATCCAGCACAACACCAACCGGTAAAGACATTGTGGTGTTGGGCAAAACATACCGGGAAGGCATGAGTGTGTGTCCAGTGCTCAAAGGAACTTCTATTGCCAACTTTACTTTAATGAACGATTCTTGCAAGTCTCCTGTTGGCAAGGTATGGTCACTGTTTGCACCACTAACAAGTGCTCCACAAGCACCCACTTGGGAAAACTTGCCGTTGGTAACTCGTACATTTGTAACCACTGATGCACCCGGTGGCGGCATGAGCAACATGTGGAGTTTTTTGTGTGACATTCAGCCCAAGCCGGTCAATGGTGCAACTCTGGCCAACTGCTATGGTCCGCTGAATGAATCACCCTGGACCAATGATCCTGTGCCAGTGGGTGCAACGTTTGTGACACAGGCCGCACCTGGATCACCCAACCCTGTGGGCGGTCGAGTGCCAGCACAAGCAGCCGCAAAAAAGGAATCCAAATGAAAAATATCTTATTTGTGGCAGGACTGGCTCTTTGTGTGCCTGCCGTTGCTGATCAAGCACCACACGAAACCAAAAAAGTTTGTGTTGATGTCAAGGACAAAGAAGGCAAGCCTGTCAAGGATGCCAAGGGCAACACAAAGCAAACGTGTAAAACCGTCAAGGAGCACCAAAAGCTCGACGGCACCCGAGTTCCTGAAAAGAAATAATAGTTGCCACCTCCGGTCCTGTATAATTAATTGTACAGGACTTTTTCATGACCGATCACTATGCCACACTAGGTGTTGCCCGAACTGCTACCCCAGATGAAATCAAACGGGCTTTTAGAAAACTAGCCAGTAAAAATCATCCAGACAAGGGAGGTGACACCAAAAAATTTCAAGAAGTACAATCCGCCTATGACACATTAGGCGATGCTGCCAAACGGCAAGCATATGACAATCCACAACCACAGTTTACCGGGTTCCCGGGCGGAGTGCATGTGAATGACATATTTGCACAGATGTTTAGTGGTGGTGGCTTTCCGGGACAACCACCTAGACGCAATCACGTGCGCATGAGCTTGTGGATCACATTGTTGGATGTGGCACGTGGCGGCTCAAGACCTGTGGCCATAGGCACAGCACACGGCCAACAAACAATAGAAATAGAAATACCCCTGGGTATCAACGATGGGGACAATGTGCAATACGGTGGATTGGCTCCGGGTGGACAGGATCTGGTGGTAGAATTTAGAATACATCCAAATCCCTTGTATCAACGGTCAGGACTCAATCTTGCCTGCGAACATCAAGTATCGATTTGGGACATGATCCTGGGTGGCGACACCGAAATCAAAACAATCGAAAACAACGCCCTGGTAGTAAGCGTACCGCCACAATGCCCAAATGGTACTACCTTGCGATTAAAGCAACGTGGACTACGTGACCGCAATGGCGGACATGGTGACCTAATGGTACGCATACAAGCAGAGATCCCCCGGACTATTCGACCCGAATTAGTGGCAGCCATACAACAATATCGATAATATTGTCATAAAGGTTGCACAAAATCCCGTTAAGTAATATAATACATGATAGGAACTCTAAAATAAAATTATGCAACACAATCCCGAAATTGAACTCATACTAGATTCAGCAGTCAAACTGGCACGTGAACTACAACACGAATATGTTACTGTGGAACATTTGTTTTTGGCTCTGCTACGTCACCCACCTTTTAGAAAAACACTCGGTGATTTTGGTGTAGATGTAGACCGCATGGACACAGAAGCCACTGCGTACTTGACGAGTCTTGTGAGTCTTGTGAGCTCCGAAACTGATGTACAGCCTAAAAAGACCGCAGGCCTAGAACGCATATTTAATCGTGCCAATGTACAAGTGATGTTTACTGGTCGACGTGCCATGAGCACCATAGACATGTATCTGTCAATCATGGCCGAAGGCAACAGTCATGCACACTATTTCTTTTTAAAATACGGTGTAAAGAAACAGGAGTTTGTGGAATTTTGGCAAAAGCATTACAAATCAGTCACCGCAGAGTCAGGCATGACGTCGGCACAGGCCAACGAAATACTCACTGAGTACTGCGAGAACTTGAGCCTACGTGCCGAAAACAATCAGTTGGAACCGCTGATTGGGCGTGCCACAGAACTGCAAGAAATGATCACTGTGCTGGCACGTCGATTCAAAGCAAACGTGTTAATGGTAGGCGATCCCGGTGTGGGCAAGACTGCTATTGTGGAAGGGCTTGCACAGGAAGTGGTGGCCGGCCGTGTGCCTGAGTTCCTTAAAGGACACGAAGTGTGGTCACTGGAAATTGGCTCATTACTGGCAGGATCCAAGTATCGCGGCGAGTTTGAAGAGAAATTCAAAGAAGTGATTGCCGCACTATCAGCCAAGAAAAACTGCATATTGTTTGTGGATGAAGCGCACACCATGAAGGGTGCCGGGGCCGGTGGCGGATCCAGCCTGGACTTTGCCAACATGCTGAAGCCTGCTATCACCAAGGGCAATCTAAAGGTTATTGCTAGTACTACCTGGGAAGAGTTTTACGAGAGCTTCGAGAAAGATCGTGCGTTAATGCGCCGTTTCTACAGGTTGTCAATTGACGAACCGGATTCGCTGACCACTGAACAGATCTTGATCGGGCTCTCACCCAGATTAGAAACATTCCACAATGTGCTGATCGAAACAGAAGCCATGACAGCCGCGGTGGAATTGGCCAATCGTTACATACACGACCGGAAGAATCCGGACAAATCAATTGACTTGATTGACGCGGCCTGTGCCAGAGAGCGTGTGAAAGATGAGGGACTAGTAACAGTTACCCGAGCCATGATCGAAGAACAAACTGCTAGAGTGACAGGTGTGCCTGCAGATCGCTTGCAGAATGAACGCAGTGCTAAAATTGTAGACTTAGAGTCAAATATCAAACAAAAGCTCTACGGACAAGATGCCGCAGTGGACTCAGTGCTAGAGCGTGTGTACATCAACTTCTCGGGCATTGGCAGTGCTCGCAAGCCCATGGCAAGTTTCCTGTTCTTGGGGCCAACTGGCACAGGTAAAACAGAACTTGCTAGATTACTAAGCGAACACCTGGACATGCATTTGTTAAAGTACGACATGAGCGAGTTCCAAGAACGACACTCAGTGTCAGGACTGATTGGTGCTCCCCCGGGCTATGTGGGCTTTGAAGACGGCAATGTGGGCGGCGGCAAACTGATCAGTGACATTTCTAAGCATCCATTTAGTATTATCTTGTTTGATGAAATTGAAAAGGCTCACCCCGACGTTACCAATATCTTGTTACAGATGCTGGACGAAGGTGTGCTAACAAGCTCAAATGGCAAAAAGGTCAATGTCAAAAATACCATTATCATAATGACCAGCAATCTAGGCGCTAGAGACAACGAAAACAATGCAATAGGCTTTGGTGATCTAGAAAAGACCGGGGAAGAAGACCGAGCCATGAAGGAGTTTTTCAAGCCCGAAATGCGCAACAGAATTGACGCTGTGTGCAAATTTGTGAAACTAGACACCCTGGCCATTAAAAAGATTGTGGTTAAATTTGTTGACGAACTCAAAACCAGTTTAATGGACAAAAACATTAGACTTAATTTAACTGAACAAGTGATTGACATGTTGGCCGACAAGGGCTACGATAGCAAGATGGGCGCAAGACCGTTATCACGCAAGATTGATGAACTGATCCGTGTGCCATTGTCAAAGCGGATCCTTTTTGATCGACTCGCAGACTGTGATGTTGCTGTGAGCATACAGGAAGGTGCTGTGCATTTTGATGTTGTGCCTTATGAGGTGCCCGCACTAGACGATGATGGCATTATCAGATTCCCAAATGAAGTCTAAAACTGCTCAACGAAATTCGCTGTTTTACAATCAGTATCGTTACTGCATCGCCTGGCACATGACACATGCTCACATGTTGCGTGTGCTGGATCCCCAACAGGTAAAACAACGCATTGAATATCGCAACGGCACCGCCTATCAACAGTTTAAAAAAAATCGCGTGATGGAAGATCAAGCTGTTACATTGCTGGAAGCATGCGATTATTTGAGCTCAAGACCCAACCCATTTAGAAAAAACGTCAGTACCAGTATCATATGGTTTTACACCAATCATCCCGAAGACTTTGATCGACTGGCGGCATTTGAAAACTCCAGGGTAGAGAGCATAAGTGAAGCTGATGTTTGCTTGGAACCCGGGGTTGTGACACTAACTCGACCCCGGCACAACTACAGAACTTATTTCCGAGAGCGTTGGCTCAGCAGTGATCAAGTGAGCACAATACAACGTTATTTTGGTGCTAGAACAGATCAGTTTAGACTTAGTCCAGGATTTCGCATGCTGATCGAAGGCACAAGAATGTGGATGACTGCAAATCATTTTGTGGATCACAACGAGCCCCAGGCAGATTTCCTGATCAACATGGCTTGTCCCGGCATAGTGCGAAAGACCCTGCCCATTGTGGCCCGTGGCTAAATACAACACTATGGCAAAAATATTCGAAGAAATAATTATTATCAAGATATCACGTCTACTCAAAGATGACGCGAATCCCGAACCTGTTGCGACCCCTGAGATTGTGTCGGCATTGGCGCAGGTGGCCGAAGAGCTGGCTGGTGCCGGGGCAGTTGTGGAAGCTGAACAGGCATAATGACCACTGAAACCATTATTGACACTACTGAATACGGTGTGCCCGCCGGCAATTATGACGGAAGCAGTCAAGACTGGTTTAGCAATGCTGTCCGTGCAGTCAACTACTATCGCGGACAAGGTAGCATACAGACTGTGCTATTTCAAGTCACAGGGTTTGAGGGTGTGTTAGTGCTAGAAGCCACCCTGGATTCAGACTCCGATTCGGCCGCTTGGTTTGAAACATTCACATATGGTGATGGATCAACTGTTGCACTGACAGATTATCACCCTGCGACTGTAACAGGAAACTTTACCTGGGTGCGTGTGCGTGTGGAAGGTTTTTCCGGCGGCACAATCAACACCGTCACAATCACATACTAAAGGATTCTCTATGTTGGACCTTATTTCAATTGCATTTGATGTTGCAACCTCCAACCCCGAGACTGCACTAGGCATTCGTGTCCTATTAGATGGTGCAGTTGTACACGAAAACTCTCATGTGAGTGAAACATACACTGTGCAACACAGCATGGGCGACAATGACGGCGAACATGTGTTGTGCTTTGAATTATTTGGTAAATTACCTACTCATACTCAAATCAATGATGCTGGAGAAATTGTATCTGATGCTGTTGTTAGTATTACTAATATATTGTTTGATGAAATTGATTGCTCACAAATTGTGGCAGAACAAGCAGTTTATAAACACGATTTTAACGGCAGCAGAGACGCAATAGAAGACAAATTTTTCAACAACATGGGCTGTAACGGCACAGTTGAACTGAAATTTACCACTCCCATTTACTTGTGGCTCCTTGAGAACATGTAAATTATTTTGATTTACAGTTATTACCGTGATAACGAGCAAAGGTTCCAGTATTACATACATAACGACAATATATGCAGGACATTCTTTTGGAATGAGCAAATGCATATTTTTCTTTCTGTTCTTGGGTCCTGTTTAATTGTTGTTGTTTAATCTGTTCTCGTCTTTCACTAGTCATTGAATTTATTGTCTTTTGACGAAGAATTACTTTTAATTCTTCCGACATTGGACCGCGCCTATAACCAGTGTTTCCTAAAGTTTTTCCTCGTTTGGCAATCGCTTCTTGATGCCGTAGTCGAATTTCAGGATTATGCATTGGATTATTAAGTTTGGTATGCATTGATTTAACTTTACAATATTCTTGTTTTAGAATAGAATAAATTCTTCCAGTAACCTTGTGTCGTTGTTGATTTTGATTTTCTAGATTTGCCATTGCCCAGGCTGCGTAAACCATCTTTTCTTTATTTTTACCTTCGATCATTTTTGTTAACAAAAGATGGCATACAAAATGTTCCTGCGCTGTTAACTTGACTATGTTTTCTTTAAAATTATTTCCGCCTAGGCTACGCGGAATTATATGATGACGTTCGTACGGGGGTTTAAGAATTCTGTTTTTTGCCCGTTGAATAATATTATAATACCAACGGGTATATTTGTTTTGTAAATACATGGCTGATGCTCCTTCTAAGCGTTAGAGTAGTTGGATATTTGCAGTATCGCGAACTACACCTTTATTTATAAATATATTGATGAAGACTTTAGTAGTATTACCAATGGGCGCACACCCCTTCCATCCCGGGCACTTTGCTTTATACCAAAGTGCAGTCAACGAATTTCCAGGAGCAGATGTATATGTAGCCGCAACTTCAGATACAAGCCAACGCCCATTTCCTTTTGCTATTAAACAAAAGTTAGCCAAATTAAGTGGAGTTCCTGAAAATAGATTTGTACAAGTTAAATCACCATTTCAAGCACGAGAGATCACAGCCAATTATGATCCTGCCACAACAGAATTGATCTTTGTTCGCAGTGAAAAAGACGCTGCCAAACCTCCACAAGCTGGTGGTAACAAAAAAGACGGCACACCCAGTTACTTGCAACCCTTTGCAGGACAAAAACAACCAGGCCCAATGACTGAACATGCCTACATGGCTTACTTGCCCACAGTGGAGTTTGGTCCTGGCATGACATCAGCCACAGAAATACGCACAGCATGGCCTACATTGAATCCCAAACGTAAAACAGCATTGGTAATGAGTTTGTACCCTCGAACACAAACAAACCTCAAACTGGCTGCCAACGTTGTTGCCATGCTGGACACAGCAATTGGCAGTGAACTGGCAGAATTTGATGCTCAAAACTTCATGGGCGGAATGACTGCCAGTTATCAAGCACGTGACAATCAACCTGTCGCAGAAGATTACGCGGAAGAAAAGCGGTCGTAAAATATCTTGTGACCTGTTATACTCTGTAAATAATACACTTTTACGGAGAACCTAATGATGACTCAAACTGGCACCCAGCCACCCGCAGATGCCTCGCCTACATTTGTACCACCAAATGCAATTGATCAAATCAATCAAAGCAACATTCAAGTCAATGTTGACTATTTAAGAACCACACGGGTTCACATGTGCATGCCATGTTATGGCGGCCAGTTAACTGAATCAACATTCATGAGCTATATTAAATGGAGTAATATGGCCAGACAATTAAACCTTGACTGGACCGTGGAAACCATGACCAATGAGAGCTTGATTAGCCGTGCCAGAAACACATTAACTGCCAAGTTCCTGCACACAAAAGAAAGCACACATTTGATGTTTATCGACGCTGACATTGGCTGGGAACCCTGGCACTTGTTGGTCATGCTTGATGCACAAAAAGATGTCATTGGAGGATTGTATCCCATGAAAAGTCTGCCGGTAAAATGGTGTGTGAATGGTATTCCCAATGTAGAAGAAGATCCCAATTCGCCCTTGGTCCAAGTATCAAAAACTGGCACAGGATTCATGTTGATCAAACGTGATGTGTTTGACAAGCTGAATGCACACCCTGCTGTGCGTACATTTGCCAATGATATTGGCCTGCCCAGGGATCTTGACCAGTACATGAAAACCTACTTTGACACAGCAGTACGCGAAGGTCGTTACTACTCAGAAGACTGGACATTCTGTGAAAACTGGCGTGACCTTGGTGGACAAGTATGGGTGGACAAACGTGTGTTGTTACGCCATACAGGAACCTTTGTGTTTGACGGTCAAACACAAGAACATACATTTAAAGCTCTAAGAGAGATGTATGATCCTGCAGGACATCAAGCGGCTCAAGCGGCACAGGCCGCACAAGAAGCTGCCGCGGCACAGGCCACTGCAGAACCACAAGCTGAAGTAATGGCCTCTAGTGCAAAGAAAAAGCCCAAGAAAGTGGCCAATAAGAAATAACGGTAAATAAGAGTTCAATGAATATACTAGAACTCGACAGTTACAACCTAGCAGACGCAGTCAAATTCCATGATCGGTTAAATCCCCGATTGTGGGACAACCGCGAACACTTGCGTCCCAAAGTGCATGCCAAGTTGATGGCAATTGCTAGAGAATTCCAAGAATTCCTGGGTGTGCCCGATCTTGACGTTGTGGACATCACCATCAGCGGATCAAATGCCGCTTACAATTATACCCCAAACTCCGATATAGATTTACATTTGGTTGTGCGTATTCCTGATGTCAAGCACAGTGAAGTCTATCGTGAACTGTTTAATGCCAAGAAATACGAATTTAATGATGCTCATGACATAACCATTGGCGGTGCTGATGTTGAATTGTATGTGCAAGACTCTGAGCAAGCACATCACAGTCAAGGCATTTATTCATTATTAAACAATGACTGGGTCAGTGTACCAAAAAGGCACAAGGCCACTATTGATGACGCTTGTGTATGTGACAAAGTGGCAGACTTGGATGCTAGAATTCATGCCGCTGTCCGAACAAATGATTCCCAAACCATTGACGCTTTGTGTAAAAAAATCAAAAGTTTCCGCCAAGCAGGTCTTGAGCAACAGGGAGAATTTGGCTGTGACAATCTTGCATTTAAAATCCTACGCAACAGTGGATGCATAAAGGCCTTGTGGACTGCTCGTGACGCCGCACGTGATGCTGAACTAAGCCTGCCCGAAGACATAGACGAAGCCAGTCTGGCAGCCATGCGAGCCGCATTTGCAAATGAATTAAGTTCTTTTGCGCCACCTGAAAAGAATACGGTATATCGCGGCCCTGAAGATTATCGCAAGGCTGAATTAGAAAAACAAAAACGCATAAAGATTGCTCAAGCCTTGAAAAATCGTTCGGGCATAGTGGCTTTTAAAGAATCACCTGATGGTGTTAATCCCACAACAAAAATGTTCCTGGAAGAACCCATTGATGAATCCCCTGACGGAGTGAATCCCTCTACCAAGATGTTTCTAGAAAGCGATAATGAAAGTGTAGTATATGAGTTTATCAGCTATGTGTGCGATCGACTGGGTATTGTACAACAGCCCAAAATCATTCTACACACCGATCCTGCCTGGAGTGAACAAACACAATCATTTGGGCGTTACAATCCTGATTCGCACACCCTAGAAGTCAACCTGGCCAATAGACACATAATGGACATCCTGCGTACTGTGGCTCATGAACTGGTACATTGCAGACAAAATCAACAACACCCGTTGCCTGACTCAGCAGGCGAAACTGGCAGCGACTGGGAAAATCAAGCCAATGCCATGGCAGGTGTTATTATGCGTGACTATGCCGATGCACACGCAGAACAGTTCGCAGACAACAGTCTAGCAGAAGCCACAGGATACATTCCCAAGAACAAAAAACAAGCACAGGATCCACGATTCAGCATGGCCATCTCACCCGACGTGCATCCTGGACAAGTGGGCACAGAAGCAAACAAAATGGCCTTGCACACAGGCCCAAATGGTGAACCAGGATTGTTAATGAAGACTGTGAATCTGCGTGAAAGTATTGAAGAAGCCTCATACGAAGGCAATATTGGGGCAATGGAAACATTCAAGTTCTATCAGCAGGCCACTCCTAAACAAAAGATTACACTCAAACAATTGTTGGCAGATGGTGATTACACCCAAGCCTGGAAATTGATACAGCAAGTGACAGATACACAGCTAGTGGGCCGTGAATTTGCTGAAAGCATGGAACATGCCAACAAACTAGACTCAGTGTTGGCACGTTGTATCCAAATGATCACACACGGTCAAAAGACAGATCCCGAGCGGTACGGACGTGTGGCAGCCTGTTTGATTGACTCACAAGGGCATCACACTTATGCTATTAACCTGCCCGGCCAGGCCGGCACACGCAGACATGCAGAACGTGTGGCCATCAACAAACATCTAAAACGCTATAAAGAAATTGGTCCCGGTGCTGTAATGGTCACAACACTGAGTCCTTGTGTGAATCATATGAGCGAACGTTATGGTGAAGACTGTGCTGACTTATTGGCCGACGCCGGTATTGAACGTTGCTATGCTGGCTATCAAGACCCCACACAACAACCTGATGTAGATTATCCATTTGAGCTAGAAGTTACCAACAATGCTGATATCTTTAATACTTGTAAACAAATTGCACAGAGCTTTTTGCCCAAGGTAATAGCACAAGACAATACCGGTGATCAGTTGGCAGAAGGCCCACAACAGAGTATAACAGTTTATCATGGTAATCAAGGTGGATTACATGGCAAATTAATAACACCAATGTGGTGGTCTGAAGACAAAGATACTGCTGTCTATTATGCCACGCAATTTGGTGGTGATGGCACAGTGTTCACAGCAACACTATCTTGCGAAAATCCATATGTGATCACTGACAAAGACGAAACAAATACCATGGTAGAAAAGTACAAAACACTGGCACAACAGGGCCACGACAGTATCTATGATCCCAGGGGCCATGATTGGATTCCGTTCTACAATAAAGATATACACATCACTGACAAAGAATATCTAGATGGTCAAGAGCAAGGCATGGCGGAAGCATTCGACCAACCTTACAGGACCAAGTCAGAAAAAAGTGACTATGGCGATATTGACATGTTGGCCAAACTGCCAGATGGCACCAATTTAAGCATTATGTTTAACAATCAAGGTGATGATGAGTGGCAAGTTGAATTTTATAGAGATAACAGTCAAGAAGTCACAGGCGGTGGTGATGCTCAACGAGTGTTTGCTACAGTGTTAACATCCATGCAAAAATTTATTAAAAAATATAAGCCATGGCGTTTGACATTCTCGGCTAACAAAGATGTTCAACCAGGACAAAACAGCGAAAGTCGTGCAAAATTATACAACCGATTAGTTCAGCGTTATGCGGCTGCATGGGGATATGAGGAATACTCTGAAGACCACGGTGACCAGATTACATATGAGTTGACACAATTAAAGCCCGGTGTGGCGGAAGGCAAGTTGAATTTTGAAGAAGGTGATTGCCCTATTTTTGCAATTGCATTACATAGACTATCTAAGATGCCACTAATGGCATTGGTTGAGTATGATGATCAAATGGGTAGCACAGTATTAATTCATGCGTATGTAAAACTTGATGATAGATGGCGTCTTGATGCTTCTGGAGAGACTGATGTTGATTGGATGTTGCAAAGATACCCAAATAACGGTCACGCAGAAGAAATTGAGATTAGTGAGAAAGATTTGCTAGAGTTGGGATATGGAAAAAGTAAATGCCCTACTTTACAACAGGTTCTGCCCCACGCTAAAGAAGTTTTACAAAACATAGAAGAAGATCAGCAAGGCATGGCAGAAGACGTAGAAAACTTTAACGGCATAGACGTTGCCATGGAAATAGAAGGTGACGAAATCATGGTACGAGCCACAGCAGGTGGGCGAGAACTGGGACATGTGTTGTTTGTGGAAGAAGGCGAATACCTAATGCCACAAGACCTGGAAGTGGATGAACGCTTTCAAGGGCAAGGCATTGCGGCTGCCATGTATGACTATGTAAAAAGCAAGGGCTACCGGATACGCCGCAGTGGTCAGCAAACAGACGCAGGTGCTGGATTCTGGGGCAAACATCGTCCTGAACAAAATATCTGGGAGCAAGGCATGGCGGAAGACGTAGAAAACTTTGTTTCTGAAGATGCTATGATGGGTAAACTAGAAGACAGCGGTAAAATAATTAGAATCTTAAAGAAAGCACACACTGTACCATTCAGTGATGAGAAAAACTGGTAGATTTAAATGCTGAAATTAGTAAAACATCCTGATCCCGTCTTAAAACAACCAGCTACTACCTGGGAGTTTGGGTGCGAGTGGCCCAGTGCAGATGAGATCGAAGACCAAATGCTAGATGTCATGATGGCTGAAAAAGGTATCGGGCTAGCCGCTAACCAAGTGGGCCTGTTAAAACGAGTGTTTGCCATTAAATTATCCACTGGCAGAAGTTTTTGTATGTTCAACCCTCGGGTGATTTCCACTAGTGAAAAAATGCAAAGCGGTGACGAAGGTTGTTTGAGCTTTCCAGATCTTTGGTTAGAAATATCCAGGCCAATGGAAGTTGTTGCCGAATACTTTGACAAAAATGCACAAGAGTGTAAAATAACATTAACGGGATTAGATGCTAGATGCTTTTTACATGAACTAGATCACTTAGATGGAGTTTGTTTTACAGATGGTGTAGGACAATTAAAATTAGCATTAGCAGTGAAGCAACAACAACAAAGGAAGAGT
>Ga0114960_10000803_pt1 | contig 25656 bp, 27 predicted proteins | sample C_130625_MF_Meta_FD_92637 | JGI IMG/M metagenome (GOLD analysis project Ga0114960, IMG submission 92637) | Freshwater microbial communities from Lake Croche, Canada to study carbon cycling - C_130625_MF_MetaG | ecosystem: Environmental > Aquatic > Freshwater > Lake | place: Lake Croche, Canada... | reverse complement strand
TTCAATAAAATTTAATATTTTTTCATTATGTATATACATCTCATATTCACTTTTAAAATCACTCATTAAATCATGTTGGTTTCTAATTTGTGTTACATTTGGGGATGAATACATCATATAATTATTTGTTTTTTTTAAAATAATATTACTAATTATTCCTCGTAAAATATCACAATAACGAAATGATACAGAGCAAGGTATTAATAAACATATAAATAACTCAGGATTTAACCAAAATGTATTTTGACTATTAAAAACACACACATTTGTATTGTTTATTAATACACATTTATTTTTATCCCACGTAATACTATCTTGATGGTTGCATATAATTCTAAAAAGAGCATCTACATCAGGGTCATTCTCAACTAATCCATTTATGATAGATGGTATTTTATCTGTATATTGAATTAAATAATTAGGATTATTTTTTAATAAACTTAGGGGAAATCCACGAGGCCAAATGTAGGCGTTATTTGTAAAATATTTAAATATATTAATCCATACATTATTTTGTTCTGTTATCATTTGAATATTATTGTATTGTAAAATATTATCAAAATTATCATAAGGTATGTTATCATCATCCGTTTCATAAATTATTTTATATCTCTTTTTAATAGCATATAGATAACCTATATTTTTTCTACAATAATGATTATAAGGTAATAATTCACTTAATTCCGGAAATAATTTTTTTTGCGATGGAATATCTAAATAAATACAATTTAAATTTTTATAATCATCAGGCGTTTTGTCATCTCCTACAATAATAACATCATATTCTGTATTATTTATATGTTTCAAAATAGTTTTAGTAGGTTTATTAATAGTAGTTATAATAACACATTTCTCTTTACAGAAAATATCTTTTAACCATTCTTTACTATTTGGATTTTGATTCATTTTGATTGGATGTAAAATGAAATTATGATTATGATTACATGAATTATAAATGTACTCTTTGTTTAATAGTTTTTCTCTATTAAGCCATAATATGTCATTAGTAAAATTTTGATATTGTGAATTATCAATCTCTATATTATTGATTATTGATGGTATAGCAATTTCTAAAAATACTTTATAAGTAGAAAACAATTCAAATAAATGAAATATCTTATCAGTTAAATATTTTTTTGGTAAATAAAACCAATCCGCAAATCCACCAGTGAATTTGTCAATATTATATTTTTTAAATTCACTATCATTTATTAAGTTGTTTATAGCATTTTTACCAAATTCTGCATCCCAATGCCAAGTAAAATGATTATTAATGTTATCTAATTTAAACCAAGTGTAATCGGTTGATATACCACTGTTTATAAGGTTCATATCATCATTTACAATATTAGGTTTATAATAAATAATTTTTTCAGAATCAAATAAATTTAAAATATTTACATTAATAATATTATCATCCATTGTATAGAAAAGACCATCACTATCATCTAGAATTGATTTATAATTTTTATAAAAATGATTAAAAATATTATGTGCAAAATTCCCTCTATTTATTTCAATAAAATTTACTTCATCATCTTGAATTATAGGGTAATCTGAATAAAAAATTATTTTTTTAAAATGCTTTTCATATATGTTTTTAATTACATTTTTATTACAAACGCAATGTGAATAATTAAATACTACAATTAAAATAGTGTTTTCAAATTTATAAATCATAATATTATATTATATTATATTTTTTTTTGATATATTATAATCGGCGTTTTTAAATATGCAAAGGTGTAATAAAAAAATTGAATTATAAATGATCAGTAACATTGTCTAAAAAAGATGTCACACAAATCTTTACCTATAGATATAGTGATAAATATATTGCGTTTTGTAGGCAGGGTTAGGATTAGTAATGGAGAAATAATAACTTTAATTGATAAAAATAAATACAAAGACGTTATTTATTTCTTACGTAATAAACCATTGCCCAATTTCAGAGCTTTTACTTATGGTTTGAGAGAGAAATCATATTCTGTTGATTTATCTCACGAGATATATTTACAATATAAATATAAATTTAATTTAAACAATGAAATAGAAGGAATGGTGATATCTTTATGGAAAAAGTTTCAATTTCTAAACAAAGTAATTTTGTAAATAAATCGGCATTATTATTAGAATTTTTTTTGTAAATTTTAAGAATTTATATTAGTGTCGATAAATAACATCCACGATAATCTTCAATCCCGGTATGGGTTAAATTGATGCTGATATCAGCCCAGATATCTCCGCCCATTTTGGTCCATCTATGACAAAATAACCAATCTTCAGAAAAATAATGACCATCTTCTACCCCGCAGTCAAATAGTGCAAACGCAAATTCGTTCTCTTCGGGTTTTAAAAAACTTACATCATCTCTATATTTTGTAGAAGGAAATGCCTCTGACATTTTTTCTATGACAGTTCGCTCAATCATCATAAATCCAGTAGCAATATGTTTTACTTTGGTCAGATTTTTTTCAATACTGAGCGTATTAGACAAATAATTTACGTTGTATTTTAATAGATTATGCTGTACCATGGATTCGTCCGTTATCAATCCGTTGAACTGAGACGCGGCTTTTCGCTCAATTAGTGATTTTATTACGTTTTCATTGTCTGGATTTTTTTTATCTGTTATTATATTTTGCCAATTATAATGCTTCAAGGGATAAATACCACCAATTATCGGTTTATTTGAAATCATTAGCTTTAAAATGTCTAGTGGATCCCAAGAAATATCATTGTCAATAAAAATAATATGCGTCATATTTGGGTCACTCATGGCACGTGCAACTAAATTGTTGCGTGCTCTCGAAACTAAACTATCATTCCGACAAAATTCGATCTTTAATTTTATTCCATAACTACGACATATTTCGACTGTGGCCATTAAACAATCAACGTAATTTACGTAGCATAAACTAGCAAAACACGGTGTCAATAAATAAATATATGGGCTATTTTCTTTTACGTACGTACGAATTCTTTCGTCGATGGGTACATTTTTATTTACCACGGCAGTTTCAAAAGAAGACATGTATGGTTCTATTATGTATTATTTCTTGGACTAATGTTTATATGGTTTATTGTCGGTTTTGTTTTTTTGTCTGAGGAAAAGTTTTTGAATATTTTATCTAGTAAAAATAAAATATTTATTTGGATTTTTGTTTCGACTTTTGTTTGGATTTTTATTTTCGTTTTCGTTTTCGTTTTCGTTTTCGTTTTTTGTTTCAACGTTGGGTTTTATTTTTATACTACATAACAAATTATTTTACAAATAAACCCATTTAAGCAGTGGCAGCCTCAACAACAACGTCACCAGCCTTCATGAAGTGGTGCTTCATGTAACGCTGGAGGTTGAAGTAGGTAAGCTCATCCTCCTTGTTTACCTTGAGAAGCTTGGTGAGCTTCTCATCGGGATGGATGCGGCGGCCATTCTGCTTATCCTGGAGACCATTAGCCTGGATGTAGCTGTTAATCTCCTTGCTCACATCCGTGCGGGCCATCTCAGTGCCAACCGTCTTGCCAAGGAACTGGGCAAGCTCATCGCTAATGCGGGTGGGCTTGACAAATCCAGAGGGCTTGCGGTTAACATTGTTACGACGCTTCTTGGAAGAAGCCTTCTGGGCATTCTTCATCTCGCGGGTAACGGCCTTCTCAAGAGTCTTGAAATCATTCTTGACCGTGGAGAAAAGACCAACAAGCTGCTGGAGCTTGGCATTGAACTCAGTAAGCTTGAGGGAGACAGACGAGGCCTCTACCGCGGTGCTTACAGAAGCGGCGGCCTCAGTGGCACTGCCCGCGACAGGAGCAGGGGTGAGCTCATTGGTAGGGGCAGGGGCAGCAGCCTCAGCCTTCTTGGCCCTAGGCTTCTTAGCCTCAGGGGCAGCGGCGGCAGCCACGACGGGCTTGGACTCAGTGACAGTGGGTACGGGGGTAGCAGATGCGGACTTAGACGTTCTAACCATGGTGGCTATTATATTATACTATCACGAATCGTTTTTAAGTTGTTTTTTACCAATATATATATTTAATAATATGTACACTCGATATCTCCTAAGGATTTTTTCTTTCTTTTAATTTTTTGGATTTTTTGAAAGCTCCATATTGTTTTTTCTCAAATAATAATTTTTATTAGTAAAATTATTATTAATAAGCTACGGATTCGTATAACCAAGGCATTGCTTGTCTTGCATTATCAGAAACCATGGTTAGTCCTGATAAGGCGTGAAATGTTCCTATTTTTCGGTGATCTTCATCTATGCCTTGATATACCATGTTCTCAAAAACCGTTACACATGCATTTTGTATTTGATTAAATGTTAAATCGTTATGATAAATAACCCGAGGAAAAATTCCATCAAACGGAGACATGTATGGACATATTCGGAGTTTTACTTCACGAGACAAATTACTTCGGTAATTCCAAATTTCATATAAAATGCGGTATAATCGAATATATTGTCTAACGTCCAGACTACTCATCCAAACACTTTGTGTATAATTTCCCAAGGAGTCGATTTCCATAAATAATTCATTGATTCTATCGTTCATTGGTTTGGCTCTTATTGTGACGAGTCTATCGAGAACCTGATTTGTGTTTACGGGTTGGCTAACTACTTGGTGGCCAATTATATCATTATTACGCACCACGGGCGTTCTCACATTTCTACGCTGTAAATACGTTTGTTGAATTAATGCTTCGTTTTCTTCCCTAAATTCTGGATAAATTATGCAGGATAATCCAAATAATATTTTTATATTTTCTATGATCTGACCATTTAGTTTTTCGCGATTATATGGGTTCTCAATTTTACTTTTACCTTTTAATACTTGCATTAGCGATACTACGTTAAATCCGTACATAAAATCCTTGGCGTCTTTATAACTATAAAAACATTCATGCGGAATCTCGCGAATAGGCTCCATTGTTACAAAATCGGTGTCATTTATGCATAACTTTCTATTTGATAGTGCTGGTCCTCTAAGTTTAATGGAGAATCGAACTATCCATCCGCGAAACCTACGCTGAATCGTGATAGCCGTTTTCGTATTTTTGAAAAAGGTTTCTAGTCTTTCTATCAATAACTCCTTTTTCCCAGATACCGGAAGACGTATATTTTTTACGGCACTTTTTAATTCAGGTAATTTATAAGACGATAAGATAATTTCATTGTCGATATAATTTTTGTAATTAATTGCCTTTTTATCGATAGGATTCTTTTTTTTTATGTTTCGAGAACCTTTTTTATGTATGGTTTCCTTTATTTTTTCAATTGGTACAAATTCGTTTGAAATTATGTTGTGTTCACAAATTTCATTTATTAAATTATCTTGCATTTTTATTTTTTGCGAAATCCTTTTATACATTGCGTAGACAAAATAATTTTATAATATTTTCGTGAAAAACACTTTATATAGTTTTACTCTAACTATAGACCATTTTAGAAAATGAGGAGAACACGTTTTCATTTTTAAATAAAAAAAACGTGATAATTAGCCAATTCGTTACCATAATTCGTAAGCTGCCAAATTAAATTATTTAAAAAATTGAATTAAAGAATTGCCGTGATATATATTATCACAGTTACCCCCGCTCAGTTATATCATGTCGAAGCCTGCTACTCCCGTTGTTCTCCCCGTTGGTGATTGGGTTCCTTCCAGCATTCGGTATATGCAGCCCAAGGTCAATGACCGTGGCGGAAAGTCTATCAATATCATTAGCACCCAGACCAATCGTTCGCTCCATATTGCCACGCCGCTCATGATGACGTGGGGTATTGCGGATTATGTAGATGAGAAGACCGGCGAGTCTGATGGTAAGTTCAGCATTTCCCTCAATTTTCCCAGCGATGATTATGCGACTCCCGCCACCACTGATTTCCTCAAGAAGATGAAGGATTTCGAGAATCAGATTCTGGATGATGCTGTGAAGAACAGTGAGGCCTGGTTTGGCGAGGAGATGTCCCGTGATGTAGTCAAGCACACCTTCTTCCCTTTCCTCAAGTTTCCCAAGGATAAGGTTACCAAGAAGACAGATTTTACCAAGGCCCCTTCTATCCGACCTAAGGTGCCCAATTATGACAATCGTTGGGCCGTCGAGATTTACGATACTGAGAGCAAGCGTCTCTTCCCTTCAGATAACCCGGTTCATACTCCGATGGATTATGTACCAAAGAAGAGCAACATTGCGTCGGTCATTCAGTGTAGTGGACTCTGGTTTGGTGGTAAGGGATGGGGACTCACTTGGAAGTTTGTCCAGGGTGTTGTGAAGCCCTCGTCTGAGTCTCAGACTGTGTTCGGCCGTTGCCATATTCAGCTTTCGAATGATGAGCTTAAGACTCTTGATAAGCAGCCTGCTCAGCCTTCGGGAGATGAGGACGATGATAGTGAAGTCCCTTCGGCAGCCGCAGTTTCTACTGAGGTTGAGGATTCCGATCAGGAGGCTGAGGCTGAGGTAGAGCCTGAGCCCATTGTAGCTGTACCCGTCAAGAAGGTAGTGAAGAAGGCAGTCGAGGTTGAACCTGAGGTAGCGGAGCCCGAGCCTGCAAAGAAGAAGGTTGTTAAGAAGAAGGTGGTTGCTTAAAATGTGGCCTGGTAGAATCGTGTAGTTAGTTTGTCTTTGTTATGTATTCTAAATAAAAACCCTTTTTTTATGCGGATTATTCAAAAACTTTTATGTTGCAAATATAGATACAAAAATGAAATTTGTAAATAATATATGGATATTTGTTAATATTGCAATTATTATGAGATTTGGCGTCAAGTCTTTTTTTGATACTTTGCATTATTGTAAAACAAATTTAGTAACAAAACCGCCCAAATTATATATGATTTCTCCTCAACAAAACAGCTTACAAAATAAAAAGATATTATCTATCTCACCCGGTGGTTATAAAGGATTCTATGTTCTCGGAATATGTAAATATATCAAGGAGAATTATTGCTTACGAGATTATGTTTTCTCTGGTGCCTCAGCTGGAGCATGGAACTCTTTGATGCTGTGTTCACGTATAGATATCCAACAAATTCAAAATAAAATTCTTGATAAGTCTTTTTCTAAAATAAATTCCATACACGAAATGGAGAACCAAATCAAAGATAAATTTTTGGATAATTACAAAACGCGGGACTTTGACCTATCGCGGCTTTATGTTGGCGTAACTACTCTGCATAATTGTAAATCAAATATTATTATTTATAATGGTTTTGAGAACCTTGAAGATGCACTTAATTGTTGTATTGCAAGTTCTCATATTCCTTTTTTGACAGGTGGATTGACGAATGTTTATAGGAAAACACTTTCGTTTGATGGCGGATTTAGTCCATATCCTTATTTAAATACGAGTGAAACCGCACTCCATATTTATCCAAATATATGGAATCACTTTTCTACAAATAAATCTATTTTCAATTTGTCTGATTATACAACTTTGCTATCAAAAAGCAAATTTCCTTTTGAAGAAATGATCGAAAATGGGTATCTGGATACGAAAAAAAACGCCAAACAATTAGATATTATTTTCAAAAAATAATTAAAGAAAGTAATCGTTGTTCTACTAATGATTCCCAAAGTTATCGTGCAAACCAGTCGGCATGGTATACCCGAATATGTTGTCGAAATGATTAAAGAAAAATCGCCAGGCTGGACCTATCTTCATTTTTCGGATGAACAAATTATTGATTTTTTTCGAGAACATCCCATCGCGGAATTCCCTAATGTGATTCAGAAATTCTTCTCCTATAGTTACGGTGAGCATCGTGCTGACCTTTTTCGTTATTATTATTTATACGTAAAGGGTGGAGTATATATTGATTCTGATGCAATGATTGAAGATAATATTGAGAACATTGTCTGCGATTATGATTTTTTTTCTGTGAATTCGTCTTTTATTGAGGGCTCGATTTTCCAGGGATTTATTGGCTGTTCTCCTGGGAATATAATTATTTATGAGGCATTGAAAGATTTGTATTCTATTTCAAATACGGATATGATTCGGGATTTCCATATTCTTTGTAAAAATCTTTATGGTATTATTTTTTCTCATATTATGGATTGTAAAGTAAAACTTTATAATGAACAACTCAGAAATGAAGCAAATTGTTATCATATCGTCGATTCAGAGAACCAAGACAATATTGTTCTGATACATCATAGCGAAACAAAGGTCATTCCGCCCAGATGTTAGGTATTTTATATGAAACTTTGAATGCATATAAAAATAGAGGGGGTATTTGGAATTGCCGGGAAATATTTGTATTGCGGGAGAATAGACATCCAAGTGTATTGTGTGAAATAGTTTGTGGATTTAAATGGCTTGGTCAGCATGTTGATTTTTAATGAACGAAGTTGCATTGATAGGGATGTTTAGTAAAAAGTTTTTCAGTAGGTTAATTAGATCTTTTATTTGTCTTCTTGTTTTTCTTCTTGTTTTTCTTTGTTTTCCGTTGCTTTCTTTTTTTGGTTCTTTTTCCGCCAACTGCAGTTGGCGGTGGCGGTGGCGGTGGCTGGCATAATTTTTTGGCTTGATAGTCTTTAATGGTGTCGTTAAAAACGCCTTCTACATCTGGATCAACCATGCCTCCAAACATATAGCGAATAATTTCATCTCTTAAACCATCACTCCTGGTTCTGCTGCCTGGACTATTTATAAAAGAGCAAATCAATTGTCTTAAATGTGTTGAAGATGTGTTTGGCACAGGATAATAAGTGACTATTTTTATTTCTGGTAAAGGCAAATTATAGTGACCGCCATTTGGAAAATACGGTCTTAAATCGAAATTTTTGTCTAATGATACTCCTTCGGGATCTAGGTTAAATCCTTCTGCCACAACTGGATATGCTTTTCCTTCAATTTTCCAAGGAACAATCATATCAAAAAATAATTTCGTTTCACTATCTCCTATTGAAAACTGGCGGGTCCTCTCTTGTTCTGCAGTAGTTAATACCCTGGGCACAACAAATATCCCTGCCAAATTATCTCTATACGTATCTATTTTTTTCCAATAAGGTAACTGATATGCATTATCTAATCCCATTCCTAAAAATATAAGGTGATTTTCATATGTTTTTTTTAATTGATCAATCGTTCTGTAAGTGCCAGAGTCTGGTTCAATCCCATATAATTCATATTCAATATCGCTTGCAATAAAAGAAATGTTGGGGTACCTGGAAAATGCTGTTGATAAAATTTTGCAAAATAAATTTAATGCATAAAGTCTTGATTTTTGTGTTTTTCCAAGATGTAGTTTTGAACCACTTGCTGCAGTTGGCATAAATAACATAACTATTGGAAATCCCGTCATGTTGTTTGCCCCGGCGTATTCTATCATTGCCTCTGCAAAATTTACCATTGCCATGTAATGTCCAAATGTTGGTGGGCCAAATGCTCCTTGAAAAGATAAAACTATTCCTTTCATTCTTGTTGGAGCATCAACATCCATTCCTGTTAGTGCATAATCCGTTCCTGTTGGAGCATCATCCGTTCCTGTTGGATCAACAACCATTCCAAATCCACTCATTATTGTCTTAATATATACAATATATAAACATAATTATACACCCTTGAATATTTAAAATTGGAACCCCTTTGGGCGTCTCACTAGATATTTAAGGGGGTAACGTTATAGATAAATCAATTAAAAGGCAAACCCATTTTAAATGTTCATCGGTGTTCACTTACCTAAATAACTTATTAATCATATTTTATCCTATGATAAAATCTAGACACTCCAAAAAACGACCCGTTTAGAGTTTACTTAAAATACAAATCATAAAAACGGCTAGGTCTACATAAAAATTTAGAGCTTTGTTATTCACAAGGTAGCCAATAAACTAGGTTGCGTTATCTGGCGGGTTTTTTTATCAGCTTCTTTTGTAACATGTTTACAAAAGAAGATATTTGCGTGTTTTTATTTAATTGGAAAAAAGTTACCCAAAATAGTCTCCGGTTGTATGAAAAAATCCGCCCTATTATTAAGAATACCACTATCGTTAATTGTGACGAGTCCTGTATTTTAGACCCGACAATTTCCCATATTCAATTAGACGATTCGCATTATTATGGCTCCCAATATAATCATGCGATTAAACACATGAACAAAAATGCATTATTATGTGTCATTGTTGGTGACAATATAGTCGACAACGATTTTAACGCGATTTTTGAGAACGCATTAACCGCTTTTAATACTTTACCCATTGGCGTTTTCTCTCCTCGCGATAAGCGGACGATGCATCAACAAAAGTGTCTCCACATACAAAACGATATTTTTACGGTAAATACGACCGATTGTGGGTTTTGGTTTATTCATCCCTTGGTAATCTCGGCACTAAAAAATATGGATTATTCTATATCCAAATATGGATGGGGGATCGACACTATTACTATTAAAGAAGCTAATAAAATGAATCTTTTATGCGTAACAGATTTTTCGATCGAGACTGACCAAGTAGACCATTCCTGTGGATATGATACTGCTGAGGCAGAGCAGCATATGCATGTTTTGAATTCAGAATATTTACGGCTCTAAGGTAGAGTTATCCGAATTCGGTAAAAAGATAGAATGAAATCCCAAATTTATCGAATCTAATAATGGTATCTCTATTTGTTCATATGTGTCTAGATTAATAATGAGCAAATAACCACATCTATTATTATCTTTATGAAAGCAAAATGAAATCATTTGACCGACACCGTCTATTGTTACGATAGCGGGCTCACCTGCAATAAATCGGTCAGTGAATTGTATTCGTGCTCTGATGTGTAAATCTTCACAAATAATAAACCCATTATTTATCTTGTTTTTTATACTGCGAAAAATAGTGCGGTTTTTGTATAAAATGGGAAATTCTATGTCTAGGTTCTCGAATATTCGGTTTTTCTGTATAGAAACTTGCTTTGTTACCTTGTTAATGCTGACCTTTCTATATTTTCCTTTGATATTCAAATCAGAAAAATCCAAGGAATCATAAAATGATGCATAAATGTCTATGTGGGTATTGTTCTCTTTACTGTTGGCAAAATGGAATAAATAAGCACTGGTTCCCATATGATATTTTTCTACTATCATGGTTTGTTTATCTAATATGTGTATCATGGTATTCTTTTTCGGATTTAAAAAGACTGGCATGGGATTTATTATTATTTTGGTGAGTTCAACTTGAAGTGGTGAATCAAATAAAATAACGCGGTTATCTGTTGTCCAAAAATCGTGGATGACGGGTAAATAATCTAACTTAATGGATTTGGAACGTTTAATATACAAATCTGGTGTTAATTCCAAATATTTTACGGAATTACTCGTTATATCGTAATCGATTGTCTCGATGATGTTTTTCTCTTTATTAAATTTTGTATGAGCTGAAACATGAGAAATTCCGCAAATTTGTTTTCGCCCTATGGTTTCGATTGTTTTGTTCTCGAAATTTATATCAATTTCGTATGGTAAGTCGCGTTCATATAAGGCATAGGTCTTTTTATTAATTTGCAGAAAGGCTGTATTAGCAAGTCCTAATAGGTCTGGCAATGCGTTGACTTTATTAAATAGACCAAATAGTATTTTGAAGACGTTGTGATTGGGTATTCGGCCATTTTCTTCCTCATATAGCAGTTTGTCTGTTCGTACAAATTTTTTTACAAATGTAAGTTCTCCATTATCGAAAAAAATACCTTGGATAACACCATCGCCCGTAAATAAATCGAAGATATTAGTGACATTATTTATGTCGATATCTGGACCAATAAGACCATAAAACCCGTTTATCTTTTTAAGAATGGATTCTTGTCTTTCAGGTAATTCGTAGAATATATCTTTTTTTATTTCGCGGTTGGCGATTCTAAACGGCTGGCCAAATGGGAACCTGATAAACCCATTGATTAAAGGTATTCCCACTATCAAAATTAACAGAGGGGAAAAAAGGTGCATAGTATGATATAAACAGTTTAAAGTTTTATATCATTTATTTGCGATATTTGCGGCCACGAGTGCCTTTTGATTTTTTGGAACGTTTAGTTCTGCGGCTTTTTGATTTCCTTTTGCCTCCTGGCGTTTCATCAATACTTACCGCATTTATATTTATTGCCGCGATAAGTTGATTTAAACTTTCTTCATCAAACAAATCACTTGCAGATACTACCACCATACCAGATTTTGGTTTAGTCCAAAAAAATTTCTCACTAGATCGAAAAGTAATTTTTTTTATAAATTTCCACCCACCTTCACCATTTGGAGGGACGTCTTGTTTATCACTAATGCCCCAATAATAATTTTTTCTATCATACATTCCATCACTCATTCTACTATATAATTTCTACAGAAATTATTAGATACCCAAAGTCAAATATAAATAGACATCACTCCGCCTACTCACATCATAAATATCAGAAGTATTAATCCTAGATATTCCTTGGTCTTTTAAAACAATCGTTTGCGTCTTTTTCATTTTTAATAACTTTGGATAAAACACCAGGGTTTTCCTACCCACGTTCACATTCACCTCTTCCCTTTCCCATAAATCGCCAATCGTATATTTTAATTGCACATGAATATTGTTATCACGGTCTATCTCTATATTTTCGGGTAACATTGGATTACATTTCACACATAATTCACATCCCGAATTATCATATACTAATTCATTATGCCATAAGGGTACAATATAAATTTGTCCATTCACTGTCAATTTATACAAATTGTTCTCAAACAAATCGTCTAATATGGGATTCAAAATAATACACTCATCCTTGGCTACTTTGCATTTGATTAATTCTTCTACCTTTTCAACAAAATCCTGACCAAAATGCAATGCATCCTTGTATTTACGCAATAGCTCGTGGATTTTTAACAATACCTTTTTATCCAACTTTTCCAGGGTTTCGAGAGCGTTTTTCTCACATAAGCCCGATATCTTTTCTAAAATAGTATAAAACAAATAGTTCCCAGTGTCGGTTTTGAGAACATTTTTTAAGAATGAAAAGAGAACCCAACGATATGAATCCTTCGGAATAGTGGTTTTTTCCTCATCTGAATCATAGGTATCTTGGTCATTATGTTTCATTAAAAACTCGTATGCCGCATGAATTTCTTGGAATTTTGTCGCAGCATCTGAAGAAGGGTTTTTGTCTGGATGATACATAAGAGCCAGCATTCTATATTGTTTTTTTATTTCATTGTCCTCATAGTCGGGTTTTTCTTCTAATTCGAGAACCTGACAAGCTAATTTATAATTCATCGTATTTGTGTATCTTGTTTATTATATACACGATAATACTCTCTAAATGGTAAATGGGACGATAATTATTGTTATAATATTTTAAAAATGTATACGACTTATCAAGTATATCAGTAATGTCTTTTTGTTTTAAATTGCCGTTTTCAATAAAATATTCTAATATGTACCAAAGACAATCTATCATATCTAAATTATACGTGAGAATATCATATAGTGTATCTCGAAACTCAGCAAAATTTATTTTTTTTTCTGATAAGATTTCCTTGATTATGTTATCGCAAATAATGTTAAATATATCATTTGGTATTTCATCTGTGGTTTTTAAAAGGGGGAAGTATCGCACATCTTTTATATTAGTAATTCCGTCCAACTCAATTTCATCAAATATTTTTGTTACTTTGATATCTAAAGGAACGGATAAAGGAACAGGCAAAATGCACTTAGTTTTATAATCTAAAGTTCGACTTAAAAACGGACGCTTTAACACATCATTTTCACTAGGCATCATTGGGATTAAAGGCATTATCGATATATTTTTAATTACCATATTAGTATATCTTTCTTTGGTTGGACGGCCAATTTGTAATATTTGACAAGCATTCACTATGGGAGTTGGCAAAAAACTAATGTGCTCAGTAATTAAAAAAAACTTTATTTGGATATTTGATTGGGAATGATTGTATTGCTGCATATAACTATAGAATATCTCTAATAATTCTGCATGTATTAGATGGAAATTTTTACACATGATGATTCCTATTTTCTCCGGTTTCACAGAAATAATATCGACGATTTGGAAGAAAATCTCATGCCATAATATTTTGGAATTACAACCTAACAGGGACATGTCTATTTCATAATGAATGTCACTAAATCGATATACATATTGCTGCTTTTCTGTATTGGCTAGAATCTTTTTTTCATATTTCAATTCACTCGGGCTATATTTTTTTAATAAACAGAGAACCTGCGAATATTTCCCTATTCCTGGTGGCCCAAATATAATTAGGTTTTCTAGTTTGTTTATTTTTGGCGGTAAACCAGCAAAAACCGGTTTCAATTCTGGGTGGAGGTTGTATCTTTCGGTCGATTCAATATAATCTTCATAATGAGTTTCATAATATTTCATTGTTATTATATAATGAAATATTATGAGGGCTTGTTTTTACGCTGTTTTTTTTATTTTATTTTTTTTATAACTCTATGTGGATATCCTTGTGTTGAAAGTAAACTCAATTCTTTGTAATTTCCCGTAGATAGGTACAAATCAACAAATTTGTTTATTACACAAGAATTTGTATCGTCTATGATGACAATTCCATCTTTTTTAACAAGTAAATCTGTGTTTTTCATATCATTAAAAATACAATGCTCGCTATGTCCACCATCAACATGAACAATATCATATTTATTTATTAATTCGGGATGATCTATTATCCACTGAGGCATTGTAATGGTTGAATCTCCTTCTACATATTCAAAATTCACGTGTGAAAATTTAGATTTTATGTATTCATAACTTGGCTTAGTATAGGAATGATGGCCTATGTCAAAAATTGTAAAATTTAATGGAGTATCGTTTCTTCCTAATAATAATAACATGGTTGAATGTCCCGCATTGAAACCTATTTCACAAATGTTGTTAATCGCTTGTTTACCGCACCAAAACAAATTTAATTGTTTTGAATATAAGTCTGAGAATTCATTCAACGACTCATGATAATAAAAACAATTTCCTTCTAAAGTTGAATTGCTATTGATTATAATTTTTTTTAAATCTTCCAAATAGTTTTGTTTTTCATTGTTTTTATTCTCGTATTCAGATTTTATAAAATCCATTTGAATTTATATATATTTATACTATAATTTTTCAACTTTTTATTTGATAAATGAATAATAGAAAGTGTAACATTCTTTTGCTCATTCTTTTGCCCATTCTTTTGCCCATTCTTTTGCCCATTCTTTTGCTCATTCTTTATCCATCCATCAATTCTTGGCGTGATAATTTGGAAAACTCATTTCCATCAAATACCTGTTTCGATGACATTCCCATAAGGATAAGTGATGCTGCCAATGTTAAAAATAGACTACTATGCTTCGTAAACGTATTATCAGTTGGTGATTTAAAACTAAAATAGGTCATTAACATAGAAAAATTTTGCTCTAATTGTGGTTTATAATAAAATAAATTATACAAGATGATAAATCCTAAACAAAAACATGTAATCATAAACCGTTTGATTGTTTCCATTTTGATAGCGTATTTTACAGGAAGCTCAATGGGGGCACCCTTTTTCTTTTCAAATTTGCCTTTTAGATTTGTAACTACCATCAATATAAATATTAATAAAACTGTATGGAATACGGAACCAACTACCACTGCGAATATCGCCACCATTGTTACAAAATTCAATGATGTTTCTAATATTTTCATTAAATCGTTCAAAACATAAAAGAAGAATGCTAAGTTTACAATTATTAATAGGTAAAATCCAATAATTTCACTAAATTTTTGATAAATAAATACGAATCCTATAATAAATAATGTAAAAAATGCGAAATAATTAAGAACTGATACTGATGTTGCCATTCTTTACCTTTACTTTGATATATAGTCCGAAAAATTTACAGCGGCATCGGTAGTTTATACGTTTCGCATAACCAATTTACTAATGTTTGAATATCACATGTCAAAAAACCTTGGGGAAATTTTGTTATATTTAAAAACTGGGGTTTTTTCATATCTGGCCGTTTGTAAAATACGTATACTCCAAATTGACCTTTTCGTATACTCATTACACTATTCAATATTCGTAATGCTACCTTCTCTTGGCTTTTTTTTTCAATTTGCAATAAATGTTCTATGTCTGACATTTCAATCTCTTCGGAAATCTTATTTTTAGATGACAAAACTGATTTTATACTTTCCCTACGGACATCTGTTTGGCAATCGTTGTCATTAATTTCCTTGGCTGCTGGCGTCCATTCAATATAATATCCGTATTTCCCATTTTTTAAATATACGTCTTGGTTCTCAAATTTTCCTAAACATCGCGTTTTTTTTTCTAATAATTCCTCTAAAGAATATTCCTTATTTTTTAATTTTTCTAAATCTATATCCTTTTCGTTCTTCGCTGGAAAATATTCCACGGATCCATCTTCCAATGTGTGTTTTATTGCTGGACCAAACCGTTCGAAAATATATTCGTAACCTGGCTCTACCACGTAGGATTGTTTTACTATATTTTTTATGGGTCCTGATAAGCGTTTTATTTCATCATAGCAATGTTTGCATATTGACGACCACTCTACCTCTTGACCTTGGCCAGATACCAAATCCAACTGTTCTTCCATCTTTTTCGTATATTCATAAGAAAATAGGTTCTCAAAATATTGGAGTAAAAAGTCGACCGTTATTTTCCCGATTGACTGGATAACCAATTTGTTTTTTTCGTTGCCGAACCGATTCTTATTTATTGTATTTGTAAGAGTTTTTTCTACTAAATTATATTCTTTACATTCTATTTCGATACCTTCAATGTCCGTTTTTTTTACATATCCGCGATCTTGAATTGTTTCTACTATAGAGGCAAAGGTAGATGGTCTTCCTATTCCTAAATCCTCTAATTTGTTGATTAAACTTGCCTCGGTATAATGCTGATGTAAATTACGAACCGTGACTTTGCTATAGATTTTTTGATATGGGCATGATGACCCCGGTAGCATTGCTTGAAAATAACTTATCAAGCCCGTCTGTACACTTGCAGCTTGTACACTTGCCCTCTCATTTTCACCCTTTTCACTTACTATCTTCCAACCATAAAATACTGGGATTTCGACAATATGGGAATACTCTTTTGATAGAGGAGCACTAATTTTTATGGGACGGTTTTTGTACTTGGCTTCCGACATACAGCTTTCTACCGTGGTTCTCCATATTAGTTTATAAAGTGATGCCATTTTAGCGTCTTCCGCGTTTGGTAAAACACAAAGATCTATTTGCGTAACACGAATTGCCTCGTGTGGATTGGAACTGTCTTTTAATGTAATCGCATCTAGTTTCCCAACATATTCAGGCTTTTCATATTCTTTTATAATATATTCTCTTGCTTTTTCTAAAAAAACCGAGGAATAGTGAGAACTTTCGGTACGCATATAGGTAATAAATCCGTTTTGATATAGTTTTTGACATAGGCTCATGGTTTCTTTTGGTGAAATATGTAGGACATTACTAGCTACTTGTAAAAGACGCGATGTATGTAATGGTTTTGGCGGGGATTTTGTCAATGAGGTTTCTTCACCTATTCTTAACAAATGCTTGTGGTTCTTAGATTTTTCAAAGAAATCGAGAACATCTACATCATTTTCAAATTCATAATCTAATGTGAATTCTATAGCTTTTGAAAAAAAAACGCCCTTTATTTTATGACGAATTTCTAGGCCATTTTCTTTCCCATTTTTTATTTTCATTTCATTTTCTTTTTCATTATCGTATACTAATCGCAGAGCGGGAGTTTGACACCGCCCTGCACTTAGAGAGTTAGATTTATTATTATATAAATACTTCCATAAAAACGGCGATATCTTATATCCTACAATAATATCGAGAACCTGGCGGGCATGTTGGGCATGTACTAAATTCATATTTAAGTGGGTTGGATTACGCACAGCATCAATAATTGCATTTTTAGTTACTTCGTGAAAAATAATACGCTGGGTTGTTTCTATTGGTAAATCAAATAATTGACATATATGCCAGGCAATCGCCTCGCCTTCGCGGTCATCATCTGATGCTACTATAATGTTGGGTTTTGAGAACTTGGCAATTATTTTTCGCATCGCCTCGACATGTTCCTTCTTTTCATCAATAATGGAGAACGTCGGCACAAATCCGTTTTTTGTATCTATGGCTTTCAATCCGTCAATGGAACGAATATGACCTTTTGATGCGATACAACAATAATCTTCACCTAAAAAGTGCTCTATTTTTGCACATTTAGAGGGAGATTCCACAATAATAAGATATTTTGCCGAGGTATTTTTAGATAACGGTAGACGCGTTGCATTGGTTGGTTTATTGTATTTCTTATACTGTTTTGGTGGCATCTACATATCAAGACGTTTAGTTTTTAACTTTATTTAACTTATTTTCTAATTGGCGTGCTTCTTTTATAATCTGGTAATATTCTTGCTCTTTTTGAAATTGTACTCGTTTTTCACTTTTCGCAAGTTGCTCATCTTTCTCTTGGTAAATTTCCTCTATCAATAGTGGATCGTTTATTGATTTATTTTCGGTTTTAGAAAAACAACAGCAATATTTTGCTAGCATAATTAAAATAACAGTACACGAAATCTCTATATAATAATAGAATATCATTCATTATCAGAAAATTGATAATAAAAATATAAACAATACGCCCCTTACTAAAATAAGAAAACAAGTATAAATGATCGAACCTGACAACAAAAATATAAAAATATTCATCAATGATCGTGGTTATACAGAGTGGTTCTTTCTAGATGCTGAGACGAATCACCCTATGTCTACGTGCGAACATCCGCAACTTGCTCTCATAAACCCTACTGAACAAAAAATATTTGGAAGAGATATATTTTCAGTAAATGCGGCGGGTCAAATTATTAACATGACATATTCGTATGTGCGAACATGCAGCACATTGGCCGGTGTTTTAATGCTAGAAAATAATAAAACATATGGCCGAACAAAAAATAAAAAGAAATTGCTTTATAAATGCATTCCAGATGATATTCATATTCCGGCATTTTTAATACCTTATGAAATAAAAATTGGTTTCTCCAAAGTACAAAAAAACAAATACGTGGTTTTTAAATATGATAATTGGACCGATAAACATCCACACGGCATCTTGATTGAAACCTTGGGTGATGTAGATAATTTGGATGTCTTTTATGAATACCAGCTTTATTGTAAAAGTTTGCATGTTTCATTGACGGAATTTACTAATAAAGCGAGAACAATTTTGAATCAAAAATCAACTGATGAATATGTGGACCAAATATTTAAAAATCCGAATTTTAATATTGAAGACCGTCGACACCGACATATTTTTACAATTGACTCCTCTCATAGCGTCGATTTTGATGATGGATTTGGCATCGAACATATTGGTGATAAATGGAAGGTGAGCGTTTATATTGCCAATGTCTATGTTTGGTTAGAAACACTGGGTCTTTGGAATTCTTTCAGTCAACGCGTAGCAACTATTTATTTGCCTGACAGGCGGCGACCTATGTTGCCTACTATTTTATCAGATACCTTGTGTAGTCTTCAACAAAATCAACCAAGATTTGCCTTAGCCATGGATATTATTCTTGATTCAAATGGACAAATTTGTGATGATAGTCCTATTGTTTATAAAAACGTATTGATTCAAGTGTACAAAAATTACGTATATGAAGAGGCCGCAATGACAACAAAAGATAAATATTATAACCAATTGTTTGATATATCAACTAAACTTGATAATTCATTGTCTAATAGTTACGATTTAGTTACTTTTTGGATGATTCAAATGAATACGCATACTGGACTATGGCTAGCCGAAAAAGAATCCGGCATTTTTAGAAGTGCTTCTTTTACGAATTCAGCAGCCAGGTCTGACGTAGATTTATCGTTATCAGAGGATGTTGTTCGTACGATTCGGAGTTGGAATAATACTACGGGTCAATATTTGCTGTTTGATAAAGACGTAGCTACAGACCACGAATTAATGAGCATCAAGTTCTTTAAAAAAGACTTGATTAAAATGAAATACAATGGCGTAGAACCAAAAATGACAAAATCGTATGTTCATATTACGAGTCCCATCCGTCGCTTAGTTGACTTATTGAACCAGATGATTTTATTTCAGCACGCCAATCTTGTAACGAGTTTTAGTTCTGATGCTACCATCTTTTTAAAACGATGGATGCAACAAATGGAATACGTGAATACTTCTATGCGGTCTATACGAAAAATTCAGACCGATTGTGATGGATTGAGTCGTTGCATAAAAAATCCGGAAATCATGGATAAAGAATATGATGGTGTCGTTTTTGATAAAATTGTGAAAAATGACGGTATGATAAATTACATGGTTTATTTGGAAAAATTAAAGATGTTGTCCCGTATCACTACTCACGTTGATGTTCCAAATTATTCTACTAGTTTATTTCGACTATTTCTATTTGAAGATGAAGACAAGGTGAAAAAAAAGATACGTTTACAAATTGTTGCCTAGCGTTTTTTAAAAAATTGATTCTGTATATTATTTTATAATGTTTGATAAATATCATAAAATGAGAACTGACATATTCTTATTTTTGCTCGCATTTTATTCGGCAAAGCTTTTTGACACTGTTGCTTTTATTAAACCTCCCGTCCGCACAAAGAATCTGAAAAACGATTCGCTCAAAATTCCTGTTCCAAATAATATGCCATTTATTCGTGAACAACCCAAACATTTTGACTCTTGGGAAGATGGCGAAATTCCTTGGACATTTGTCGATGACAAAGACAAAAAAAATAGCTCAGATAACTCGACTTCTCTACGAACACCTGTGATTCCGCCATTTGTTCCCATGAGTCCAGCTGCGATTGCGTTTTTGATTGTATAAAAAAAAGTATAAGAATTTTATTGATTATTTTTTTTTTTTTTGCATTTTTTATTTGCTCTTAATTCAGAACATCCCAGGTTTCATCCACCAAGGAAAACGCTTGGAAAGATTGAACAAAAACGGTAATCACATATATCTGCGAATTTTTTGCTTTGTAAAAAGCATAACATGTATAACCATATGCGTTAGAACCGAATATTTGATAACTTCCGATTGGCTCAGTTTTTATTTCATTGTAACCCGTTTTTGCTGTTTCGTAGTCTCTAAATGAGAGACAAGGAAGTGCTTGAGGTTCATTTGTTGAAATAAACGATTCTGTTTGTTCGATCTGGTCTTTTTCTAACATGGTGCTCATGATTCGAATAATTTTTATCTGTCTTAACACTTCCGAATCATTCAATTTTTTATGGATAAAAGAAAACTTGCATTCCTCGAATAGGTATTTTTCCAGTTTGTATTAAAACAACAAACGTCAAAATAATAAGTAAAATAAAAATAAATATTCCTGTTGCTGATGTAGATGGTATAAATTTTTCATTTTCCTTTATTTTGTTGTTGGTATCATCATTTCGTAAAACACTATATTCATTTTTATTAACGTTTCCTACAAAATATTCTTTGTAAAAATTAATATATTTTGGTTCTTCTGTAATATTGCCAGCATTATCTTTTACTTTTAAAAATAGAAGAATTGGGTTATATAGTGCCATAAATGCAACGCCTCCCAAAAAAATACTTCCCACCACTAAAAATCCTATCATCATATCGTTTTTGTCCTTCTCGCTCCGTTTGTCATTAAAAAACCCTTCTAAACGGTTATTTCCAGTTACGTTTGATATTAAAACAAATGCTAATAATAAAATTAAAAAATAACTGTTACTGCTTTTTATCATCTCTATTTTTTTTGATTATTCTATTATATGATAGGATGATAAAAAAACATGCATTTAATACACTTTACAAAAATAACTAATCTAAAACTATCTATCTATGCTACAATTGTCCGTATGTCCTCCGCTGCAAATTCCCTCTGCTCGTCTGCCTCATTGTCAGCGTCAATTTGAGTATTATCAAATTTTTGTAGAAGTCCTTCGACGTACTCTTCTGTGTACTTTACGTCGATTTTGCTACGGCGGTTCAGCATAATCGACACCAGGTCTAGCATTGTGAATCCCTGCTTCTCTAATCGCTCCACAATCGTCTCGACTGGAGCGGGTTCATCTGACTCATCTTCGTCATCGTCATCGTCATCGGACTCATCTTCGTCATACTCCTCATCATCGTCCACATCTTCTTCCTGGTCAGGGACATCAGTGAGTGGTGCACGGCAACACGGGCAGGAATTGTTCCTAGCCATTGCCATCATGAGACACTTGAAGCAGAACCTGTGCCCACATTCTGTGACGCAGTTATTCTTCTCGCCAATTATTTCGTAGCAAATGCAGCACTCGGTCTGCCCGTCGACCAGCTCACTCGCTGCAACCATAGGAACGATTTTAACCGTTGATGTTGACGTGCTCTTGTGCTGAGATTCGTCAATGTCCAGTTCGTGGATGGACGAAGACTGTGAGATTGTCTCCTCAAACGCGGGAGACAAATCCCTACATATTTCATCTTCACATGAATACAAGCATCCGCCCCTCTCCATGTGGGCCATTTGGTTCTCCTGGAACCGGGGAAAGCAGCCACTGCACCTGGACCGCGACATTGTTGTTGGTTTGTTATTGTGTTATAATGTCTTACTAGATAAAAAGTTATTCAATTTTTTATGCGGTGAGAACATGGATTTAAATTTATGTTTAAAAAATTGATGTGATTTATGCTTTGGTTTATTGTAAAAATAAAAAATGTCAGATAAGAAGCTGTTGGAGGCTGCGGTGGTTACGTTCTTTTCAGGTAAGAAGGAATATCGTTCATTGAGCAATTTCTGGGAGCAGGATGTTGTCATTGAGGTATGTGGACAAAATAGACACTATGAAAGTGGAGAACACTGTTTTCATGGAGAGAAGTATATTCGATTAGGAGAACTGTGTGAAGATGAGGGCAGAAGGAATATGCTTTTGGATTATGGGAGGACATTTATGAAACCATCGCTTTATGTTAGTGGTGCGGCTGTGAAAAAAATGGGTGGAAAAAAGGGTCTTTTATTGAGTCATGTTGAATTGTCTGAATGGGACAGTTTGAGTGTTACTGTTCAGAGAGAAATTTGTAAATGGAAGGTTGATAATTACGCTGAAGTGAGAGAGGATCTGGTAAAAAGTGGGACCAGAATATTGATACATCCGGCTATGAGATGTAATGAAGAAATTTTGGTGAAAAAGAAACTTTGGGAAGGGAAGGCTGTCGTTAGAGATGGGAAGGTGGTGGTTTTGGGAAAAAATAGACTGGGTAATATTTGGATGGATTTTAGATAGTTTTATGTAAAATATTAACAGAGACTCTCTCAAATATGGAAAATAAAACGCACTTGGTTTTTGAAAAATGGACATTTTATTTTTGTCCTTTTTTCAAAAGGGTCGATGTCAAATTTAAAAAGGCTCGATTTTTTCATTTTCTTAGCATAATGCAGCAAAATCACGATTTTATACAAAAATATTGACTGCATAAATTTTTCGATAGTTTTTAGTAAAAATGATTTAGAAAGAAATCTGTCATCATTTTATAGATGACAAATGATGACAAAATCCTTCCAAAAAACGCGTCTAAATATATTTGTGAAAAATGCAACTTTAGTACGAGTAGACTAAGCCAATATAATTCTCATTTGTTGACTGCAAAACACCAAAAACTTACAAATAATGACACAAATCCTTCCGTTCTTTCCTCTCCATTTAGGTGCGAATGTGGTAATATTTATAAACATAGACAAGGACTGCATAATCATAGAAAAAAATGTACCCACCATCAAAAAAGCAACGAAATAGTTACTAGTAATCCCATTTTTGATAATTCGACCGTATTTGAAATTTTAAAACAAAATCAAGAGTTTAAAGACCTTTTAGTTGAACAGCACAAGAAAATATTGGAATTGTCAAATGCACCGCGTATTATTAATAACAACGTAACAAATAATACTCAAAATAACCATTTTAATTTACAAGTGTTTTTAAATGAAACTTGCAAAGATGCCATAACAGCTGATCAATTTGTGAAAGATATATTGATTAGTTTTCACGATTTGGAGAACATTGGGAACCAAGGATACGTACAGGGATTTACTGATATTATTATGAAACATTTACGAACATTGGACGTAACGAAACGTCCGATGCATTGTACTGACGTAAAACGTGAAACAATTTATATAAAAGAGAATGACTCTTGGAATAAGGATAATGAAGATAAAACTAAACTAAAGAATGTTATTGAGAAGGTTGCATTAAAAAGTCGAGCGAATGTTCATAGCTGGCAACGCGGACATCCTGAGGTTGTTGTTTTAGACTCTAATGATTATGACATGAATCACAAGATATTACGTCATACGTGGGGCGATGGAGATACGGAAAAGTTGCAGGAAAAGGTTATTAAAAATATTGCCAAAGAAATTCATTTGGATAAAGAACAACGATTATAAAACCATTATGGCATGATGTCCTATCGATGAAATCACGTGCATGAGTGCATGATAAGTATTTGCGATTTCATAATCTTTATGAAAACAATATTGGTCTGTTATGTCACCATATAAATATAAAAAAACTGTCAAATAAAAGCAAATTACTGGTACATAAGCTATAGAAACGTTGGAACTGTCAATGAGATTTGCCTCTAGTTTTTTATAATATAACATGCCGCCATAACTTATGATTCCAACAATTGGCATTTTATCTAGATAATTTGTCCATGTTTCGCAACAATAATGGTGTAAAATAGAGGTAAAAAACAAAATGAAAAATAACAGCGAATAAATATAATCTCCGTGAAAAAAATTATTGATTACGTTTGTTAAAAAAATAAAGGAGGAAAAAAAACACAGCTTGTTCATTACTATTTATTGGGGTTTTTTATATTTTTATGATACGTATAATGGTTTTAAATATCGTCAATATCTATGGCTGCGACTTCGTCTAAATTAAATTCTTCGCATTTAGATGCAAGTTTTTGCTGAGCATTTGTTGAAGAATCAGATGGTTCATCGATATCATTTGAAAACTGTACATCATCTTGATTTGTATTTTTAAATGTACTTCCTAATTGCAGTTCTAAGACCTTTTTTATATTGATGTTTGGAATATTTCTGAGTTGATCTATTTGTGAATTGTCATACATTGTTAAAATGTCGCAATTTTTAACTGGATTTTCCCATTCTCGTAATCCTACTAATACGATTGTATGTATTGCTAACAAATTATGTCGCTTTTGTTTTCCACGGAATTTGTTTCGAATGTGACCTATCATACGTACATTGTCATTTGTGAATATTTCACACATTCCATTTCCTAACATTTTCGTCACTAGGGCAAACTGTTCTAGTTCACATTCAGGTAAGCGAATGCGTCCATTGTCACTTCCACCTACTTGGTGCTTTCTAGCCAATCCTTTTGTTCCAGTTCCGCCGGTAGTATTCTTGACCATTTTGGTTTGAGAGTATGCGAAAAGAAAAAAGAGAAAGAAGAGAATCAATTTTTTAGATTAGATTAAAAAAAAAAGAAAAAAAGAACAGTATGAACAGTATGAACAGAGAGTAGTGAGTAGAGAATATATTTAAAGTGAAGGAGTGTGTATAAATTAGATAGGAATAATGGAGCCGTTAACAAGTTTACCGAGAAGAGCATGAGAAGTATGGT